>Ga0153977_1000014_pt1 | contig 134222 bp, 132 predicted proteins | sample TSGA061MetaG_FD_104710 | JGI IMG/M metagenome (GOLD analysis project Ga0153977, IMG submission 104710) | Attine ant fungus gardens microbial communities from Georgia, USA - TSGA061 MetaG | ecosystem: Host-associated > Fungi > Mycelium > Unclassified | place: USA: Georgia, Yuchi Wildlife... | reverse complement strand
GGAACGGGTGCGCTCGGCGGAAACGGGTGCGGGCATGTCGAGGAACGGGTGCGCTCGGCGGAAACGGGTGCGGGCATGTTGAGGAACGGGTGCGCTCGGCGGGAACGGGTGCGGTCCTGAGGGCAGGGTCGTCCCGCTAAGTACTGTCAGCAGGGCACCACCTTGATTTCTTCCGCGCCGTCTCGATGATGCTTCTCCACATAGCTCTGCTTTTCCACATAGCAATGGCTGGCGCTTTCGACGTTGCACAAGAACCGGAAACGTGGAACCTATGGCCAATCCAGAACTCATCCTTGCTTCAGATGTGACGCGTATTGGGCAGGACGCGCGCCACCTCGCGAAGCAGGTCAAGCGTGGCGGGCTTGTCCGGGTCCGACGAGGCGCATACGTTCGCTCTGCCTATTGGGCGGAATTGAACGAGCGCCAACGGCACGGTCTTCAGGCGGCTGCTCTGGTCAATGCGGCCAAGACACCGCCCCTCTTCAACGCGCAGACCGCCGCACTCCTTTGGGGGCTCGGCATAGTGGGCGTGCCGAAGCGCTTGTGCACTGTCACTGATGACCCAAGAGGCGGCAGGTCAAAGCACGGGATCCGCAGAAGCTTAGGGTCCCTTGATTCCGGGGTAGCCCGACTTGGTGCCTTCCCCGTCACAGACAAGGTCCGCACCACAATGGAACTGGCGGCCACCCTGAACTTTGCTGAAGCCCTGGCCGTTGTGGACTCCAGCCGACGCAATCAAAGGTGGGGCGACGCACTTGAAGCCGATGATTGGAACAAGGACAAGGCATGGGGTCCGCCGGCGAGAGTGGACGAACTGGCTGACGCCGCCTCCGCTCTCACCAGCTTTTCACGGAAGCGACGAGCCGAATCGATTCTGGATCTGTCCTCAGACAAATCCGAATCAGTGGGGGAATCCATGAGCCGGGCACAAATGATCTTGCTCAACTTCCCCGTGCCCAGCCTTCAAGGCTCTTTTACGTTGGGAAACGGACGAACTGCCCGTACTGATTTTTGGTGGCCGGAACTCAATCTGGTTGGCGAATTCGATGGGCAAGGAAAATATCTGCGACACGGGTTGCGTGGAAACCAGACCATCCAGCAGGCGGTCATGGCGGAAAAGGCCCGTGAAAATGGCCTGCGGGCACTGGGCCTTACCGTTGTTCGATGGGATTGGTCCGACATGATGAACCCTCGCGTGTTCGCACGTATTTTGAACGACGGCGGTCTTCGCTCCCTGCGTGCGGCGTAAGGCACCCAGTTGGCTCAGGCCGCTACCGGAAGCACCAATAAGTAACCTGTCGGCAACCCGCTGCTCCAGCGCCGGGGCTCCCGGACCACGAACTGCGTCGCCAGCTGTTGCGGGCTGAGCAGGCTGTTGGGCTCGGGGGATGGTCCCCACTGACCGCTGCCGTACGGGTAGAGCGGATCCATGACGTGGATCCCCGTCACTTTGAACTCCGGGAACAGCGCGGGATCCCCCATCGATTCGAACCCGCTCATGACCCACGCGTGGCGGCCGCTCCACATGACCAGGCCAACGGGTCGTCCGGTAACTGCCATGGCACGCGCTGCCGTTTGCAGGGCGCCGTCATAATCTCCGACGCTCACCACTGTGTAGGGTCCCATTCCTGACTCGGTCAGAACCTGCGCCCAGCCGTAGGGGTTGGCACCGTTGAAAGAATCGGACGACCTGGCTCTGGCCATCTCCCACAGCTGACCCTGCTGGACAGAGTCAGTCCAGGAAGCCCCGCCCGTGTCATCGATGAGGTTGTGGGTCATCTGGACGCTCGCCGCAACGCACCAGTCAAAGGTGTACTGCGGTACGAAGTCACCCGCCTGGTAAAGGTTGAACGCGAACGGCTGCGGAATCGCAGGAGGTGGGGCCGGCGCCGCAGGTACGGCCGGAGCCGGAGGCACAGGGGCCGCAGGCACGGCCGGAGCCGGAGGCACAGGCGCCGCAGTTGGCGAAGCCTTCGTCGACGGGGCCGTGGCAACGCTGCCTGCAGTTGGCAAGGCGGAGGAGGTCGCAGCTGGCTGGCCACCATCGGTTCCTGGGAGGTCAACGGCGGGTGTGCAGGCTGTGAGGAGCGTTGCCATGACGGCAAGCCACGTCAGAAGACGGGCAGAAGCACCGGTCATGGTTTAGTTTAGCCCCGGCCACCGGGGCGGCGGCAGGCTTAAGCAGCATCGCCGCACCACTTCCCGCCATCTGCACCGGGTGTTACAGGTGCGGAGGGAGAAAAGGGGCGCGGCGAAGCGAAAGCGGGTGGTTACTCGTAAACGTGCGGGGCCAGGGTTCCCACGAAGTCGAGGTTGCGGTACTTCTCGGCGTAGTCCAGGCCGTAACCGACAACGAACTCGTTGGGAATGTCGTAACCGACGTACTTCACATCGATTTCCACCTTGGCGGCGGTCGGCTTGCGGAAAGCGGTGCAGATTTCGACGCTGGCGGTACCGCGGGATTCAAGGTTGGACTTCAGCCAGGAAAGAGTGAGGCCGGAATCGATGATGTCCTCGACGATGAGCACGTCTTTGCCCATGAGGTCGGTGTCGAGGTCCTTGAGGATCCGCACGACACCGGAAGACTGGGTGCCCGAGCCATAGGACGAGACAGCCATCCAGTCCATGCTGACGTGGCTGTGCAGTGCACGGGCAAGGTCAGCCATGACCATGACCGCACCTTTGAGGACACCGACAATGAGGATGTCGCGGCCTTCGTAGTCCTTATCGATCTGCGCCGCGAGTTCCGCGATACGCGTTTGGATCTGCTCTTTGGTGTAAAGAACGTGCTTGAGATCTGCCTGGACGTCGTTTGAATCCACCAATGGCTCCTGTTTTGATGCTCGGGTGCGGCTACTGCTGGGACGGTTTCTGATGCCGGAATACTAGCTTCCCACAGCGCGCGGCTTCGCGGGGACCGGCGTTGGCCGAATCACCGGTCGCATCCGCCGCCGGAGCACCTGTGGAAACGGTCCTTTCCTGCGCCAGATCACTGAGGGAAAGACGTGAAACGCTGACGTGGCCGGGAAGCTGCACGGGCCCGGCGGACCCTTGCCTGCGCAGCAGCGCTTCCGCCGCTTGGAGCCGCCCGTACCCGGGTTGTTGACCCCCGACGTCGGCTGCAGCCTTGGCGATGACCCGGAACCTTAGCGCCGGGGGAAGTCCGCGGACAGCGTCCTCCGGCAACCAGACGCCGCCCTCCTCCCGCTGGACGAGTGAGAGATAGGTCTCGTTCGCCAAATCCTCGAGGAAATCCGCATCCTGCTGAAGGATGGCCGCAGTCCGGGCCAGGGATTCAGCCACCCCGGGCCCGAGCTTTTCCTCCAGAACCGGCATGACCTCCACGCGCGTCCTGGACCGGGCATAGGCGGGATCGGCGTTGCTCGGATCGTGCCAGGGGTCCAGTTCCTCGACGTCGCAGATCTCCTCTGTTTCCTGGCGGCGCAGACCGAGGAACGGGCGGAGAAGCCGGCCCCGGGCAGGGCGCATGCCCGCCAAGGAGCGCGTCCCGGAACCCCGGGCCAGGCCCAGGAGCACCTGTTCGGCCTGGTCGTCCAGAGTATGGCCGAGCAGGATCGCATCACATCCAAGATCATCGGCAGCGGACTCAAGGGCCGCATGGCGGGCGTCCCGGGCTGCGGCCTCGGGCCCATACCCGGTAGCCGCGACGTCCACTGTCCGCACTTCCACAGGAGAAAGCCCCAGCTCACGCAACACCGATGCCGCCCTGGCAGCTACTTGCGCTGAACCGTCCTGCAGCTGGTGATCAACCACGACGCCGGCAACGGACACCCGATGTCCGTCCACGTGGCCGCGTCGTCCGAAATAGGCTGCAATGGCTGCGAGCGCCAGTGAATCCGGGCCTCCGCTACAGGCCACGAGCACCCGCGATGGGTAGCCGGCGGCGGCGAGGGCGTTCTGCAACTGTTTCCGCGCCTTGCCGACGACGGGCGCCAACCGGCCCGGGCGGCGTCGGCCTTTGCCGGCTGGACCAACGCTTCCTGCACCAACACCGGAACCGGCCGGAAGGCTCAAAGGCCCATCCGCTCGAGCCACAGCCGTGAGTTGTGGATTTCTTCCTCGGTGGGCAAGTGCTCGGCGGATTCCCAGACCCTGTTGAAACCGTCCATACCGGCCACGGCAACAACTTCGCGGACGAACTTTGCGCCGTCGGTGTATTGGCGCATCTTGGCATCCAGGCCCAGGAGGTTGCGGATGAACTTCTCCACTACGCCCCGATCCTTGCCGCGGTCGTTGAATCGCTGGCGGATGGTCTTCACGGAGGGGACGATGCTGGAATCCACGGCATCCATCACCACGTTGGCGTGGCCTTCGAGGAGGCTCATCACAGCGGTGATGTGGGAGAGGGATGCTTTTTCTTCGGGGTTCTGCAGGAGGTCCAGAATGGCGCCACGGCCCGGGGTCTTTTCCGTGGGGGTGCGGTCGCGCAGGGACTTGGCCACAGCACCGGCCCGTTCCACCAGGGAGTCCATGTTGCCCAGGAGGTTGCCGCTGAGTTTCTCGATTTCGTCGAGCATGTGGTGTCTGAGCCAGGGTGCAGCCGCGAACTGGACGCGGTGTGTTTGCTCGTGGAGGCACACCCAGAGGCGGAAGTCGTCCGGGTGGACATTGAGTTCGCGTTCCACGGAGATGATGTTGGGCGCTACGAGGAGGAGCCGGCCGCCCGGGGGCACAGTGGAATCGGGTGCCAGGGCCGCGAAAGGATCATACTGGCCAAGGACTTTACTGGAGAGGAAGGCCAGTACGGCGCCGAGCTGGGTTCCGGTGATGGCCCCGCTGGCGGCAGCTGCGGCCGGGGTCATGGCAACGCCGCTGCGGCTTTCCAGCATTTTCTGCAACGCGGGCTGGAGCATCACTGAGAAGCTCTGGGTATTGGCCTTGGACCACGAGGCACGGTCCACCACCAGGACATGGGAGTCGCGCAGGTCCCGCGCGGCGTCCAGGCCGGTGATGTCGTGCACGTGGGGAACGGAGATATCCGCGTTGAAGCGCAGGTTCTCTACCGCCTTGCCGATTTCCCCGGCGCTGAGCTCAGGGCCGGGAGGGGCAAGCCGGGCAGCCGTAGCGGCGGCCAGGTCCCAATTGATCAGGGACTGGGCCCCTGCTGACGATTCGCGGGCAGATGACACCATACGGTCCATCACACCACACCTGGCTGACAGTGGACCCTTAAGTTCGCTCGACGCGGAGCATTCAGCCCCGGCACCCGCACGACGCCAGCACGGATGCGGAACGGTCCATTGCGACTTTGTTGCCGGCCGCCCCCGGGTCCAGTCCGTTGCCGATGAAGGAGAACACCAGGAGCCGCCCATCCGCGTCCACTACATAACCGCTCAGGGCGATGACGGTGTTGAGGGTTCCGGTCTTGGCGCGGACCAGTCCCGCTCCCCCGGCGGTACTGGCGTCGCCGTACCTGTCGTTCAGCGTGCCGGTAAGGCCCGCCACCGGGAAACCCTCCAGGGCTGAGCGAAGCGCAGGATCCGTACCACTGGTGATGGCCCGGACGACCTCGGCGAACTGCCGGGCACTGACCTGGTTCTCCAGGGCCAGTCCCGAAACGTCGGCCAGAAGCATCGTGTCCATGGTGATCCCCAACTCCCCCAGCCTTTGCCGCACGGCTGCAGTGGCGGCGTCGTACGTGGTTTCCTTGCCGCTGGCGGAGGCGGTCAACCGCCCGAGGGCCTCGGCCAGGAAGTTATCGGAGGTCTCCAGCATCAGGTCCACTTGCTCGCTGACGGTGGCGGATTCAGCGGCGGCGAGGACTTTGGTGTGGAGTCCTTTGGCGCGTTCGACGCCGGGACTCACCGCGACCCCGGCCGCCGCCAACTGCGCGGCGAAAGCCTGGGCGGTGGTCATGGCCGAGTCCTGGGGCCTGGGACCCGTTTCAACGCCGGGTGAATAGCGTCCGGAGTTCAGCGCGAGGGAATACAAGGGGGCCGTTTCGCCGGCTGCCACGTCGTCGAGGCTCCAGGCCGGGTTCAGGGCAGGTCCGCTGAAGAAGGAATCGTCCACCTGCACGGTGACGGGACCCTGCACGCCCGATGCTGCCAGCGCTGCCGCAGTGTCCGAAGCCAGGGAGGCCAGGCCCGCATGACCAAGAACGGCGGAGGGGTCGGACGCGGAGTCGCCAAGCAGCACGTCCCCGCCGCCGGTCAGGACCACTGTGGAGGGATTGTCGGATCCGAGCACCTTGGTGGTGAACCGTGTTTCGGGGCCGAGTGCCTTCAGGGCTGCCACGGCGGTCAACAATTTCATGTTGGACGCCGGGATCCTGTTGGCGTTGGCGTCGCGGTCGAACAGGACCTGCCCGGTGAGGGCGTCCATGACCACGCCACTGATATTGCCCGCGCCATCCGGCTTGAGTGTCCCGTCCAGGAGCTTCGCAACCTCTGCCGGGACGGGCACCGGGGCTTTGGTGTCCAGGGGAAGCAGTGCGCTGGAACCGGAAAGTTGCGTGGGTTGCTGCTGCCATGCGGGGATCGACGGTGCAGGCCGGGGCGCACTGAACAGGCCGGGAACCATCCCGGACACCACGACGGCGCCGACACACAGCAGGACCACGGCCAACAGCACCGGCCACATCAAGCGGCCCCACGCCGTGGGCACCCTCTTCCGGGCACCCCCGTTTTTAACGCCCATCATGGAAGTTGCTTGGTCCTGTCAGTCCTGAAATGTCCCCGCCGGTTCAAGAAACCCGGGTCTCTCGCTATATCCTCAATAGTAGTCGGCGGCACCGGCTGTACTTTTGCCTGCCGCCAGCCCCGGGCTAAGCAGCCTGCCTGAGGCACCGTCACCCGTGGCGGCCGCTTCGGCGGAGCAACGCCCCACCCACACCCGTCAAGGAGCATTCCATGAAGCACGACGTGACCATCGAGATCCCCAAGGGATCGCGCGTCAAGTACGAAGTTGACCACGAAACCGGCCGTGTCCGCCTGGACCGCGTCCTGTTCACCTCCATGCAGTACCCCACGCACTACGGTTTCTTCGAGAACACCCTGGGCGAAGACGGCGACCCGCTGGACGCACTGGTGCTCCTGCAGGACTTTGACCTCCACCCGGGCGTCATCGTCGAATCCCGCCCCATCGGCGTGTTCAACATGACCGACGACGGCGGCGGAGATGCCAAGGTCCTCTGCGTTCCCGTTGACGCACGCTTTGATCACATCCAGGAAGTCAGCGACGTCAGCGAATTCCTGATCAAGGAAATCGAGCACTTCTTCACGCGCTACAAGGACCTGGAGCCCGGCAAGTGGGTCAAGGCTGAGGGCTGGGGCGACCGCGCCGCTGCCGAGGCCGAACTGGAAGCTTCCATCAAGCGCTACGTTCCGGCCGCAGGCCACTAACGCGAACCACGACGGCGGGTGGTGGAGTTCCCCAGGAACCCCGCCACCCGCCGTCGTGCCTTTTAAAGCAACGCGGGGTCACTTATGGCCCATTCGGGGGTCGAACATGGGCCATAAGTGACCCCGCGTTGCTTTGATGGGCATGACTCCCCATCGCGCCGGCCCGCGGGTCACCCTAGGCTGGGACGAGACTTTTTCGACGCTTGGCACACAGGGGGTTCCACATGGCCGGGTTCTACGGCGCGGACATCGCGCAGCTTCGCAGTCTGGCGGGCGTGATGGGCAAAGCCGCCGACGCCATCAGCCTGCAAAGCACACAGCTGTCCAACGCGATCAATTCCACAACCGCCTGGCAAGGCCGCGACGCCACGGTCTTCAAGGGCGACTGGAACAGCCAACACCGGCAAAGCCTGGTCAAGGCCGCCACCATGCTCCGCGAAAACGCCAGCCAGCTCAAGAAGCACGCCAACCAGCAGGAGTTCGCCAGCCACAATGACGGCTCGGGCACCTCGGTGGGCGTCCTCAAAGATGTCTACGACACAGCCATGGGCGCCAAAGGTGTGGCTGCACCGCTGTGGACGGCCTTCAAATACCTCCTGCCGGTCAAGCCGGACGCCGCCGGAAACGTCATCCCCCGGCACCTGCGGTACGGACAGACCAAGGAAATCCTGACCAACTGGCGCGCGGGTGGCACGGTGCTCCGGGACGGCATCACTGCGCTGCGCAACGGCGAAAAGGTCACGGACGTCATTACCGACCTCAAAGCCAACATCCCCTACAGCACGGCATTCCAGGAGGCGAGCAAGTTCTCCAAGGGGCTCCGGATCGCCGGGGCCGTGGCTGCGCCCTTGAACATCGTGGGCGGCATCAGCGACATGATCAGCCCCCAGCACGACGGCTGGCGCGGAACCGGCGACCGGGTCGCCGGCGGGCTGTCCGTGGTGGGCGGCGTGGGCAGCATCATGCTCATGACGGCCGGCGGCGCGGCCCTTCTTGGCCCCATCGGCGCGCCGATCGTCATTGGCGCCGGGCTGGTGGCCGGGGCGTGGGCGCTGGGCAACCTGGTGGCTGACAATTGGGATTCCATTTCCAACTTTGCCCGCAACCCCGGCAGTTACATCGCCGACGGCGCCAAGGAAGTGGGCAATTTCGCCAAGGATGTAGGCAGTAAGGTGGCAGACGGAGTCAGTAATGCCGCCAAGTCGGTCGGAAACTTTGTCGGAGGGATCTTCGGATGACAACGAGCACCATGAATTGGACCGAACGGGACGTCCAGGCCGCGGCCAAGGTCCTGGCGTCAGCCAGCGCCATCGGAGCGCCCCTGCCCACGCTGACCGATGAGGAAGTTGTGGCACTGGACGGCGTCCAGCACGAGCAACTGGTGGCATTGCCGTGGCTCTCAGCCCAGGAAGCCAACAAGGACATCATGTGCGCTGTTGCCCTGCGTGGACTGCTCGCCAAGGAGCTTGTCTACCCGGTGATCTTCGAAGGCGAAACGGCGCCCTCCCGCTTGCACGCCACGGAAGAAATCACCGGCGCCCTGACCCTTCGCCGCAGCGGCAGCAACGTTGTCTCCGTTGAACGCACCGTCTCCACCGGCAAGCGCTGGCTTTACGGCTACGTCCATGATGAGGGCGTCCTGCTGGAAGAAGTGGACGAAGGCGGCCTTCACGGCTTCACCGTCGTCACCCGGGACCAACTGGTGCCGCGCCTGGCCGAATTCGTGGACCCGGAACACGTGGCTGCCCGGGACTCGGACCCGGCACTCTACACGGAAGCCCAGTTTGAGGCCCATGCGGCCACGGCCCTGGCCGATACGCAGGCCGCAAGCAACGTTGTTGCGTTCAACTCCGACACCAATGAATTTCCCACTGTCACTGTCTACACCGGCCCGTCCGGAGTCCACGTGCTGACGCCGCGCGTGGAAGGCTCGCAGGAACCGGGCCTTCCGGAGCAGGGCCAGGGCCTGTCCTTTGAATTGAAGGAAACGTCGGCTCCGTCCTTGGCCCGCGTGCTGGGCGGACTTGCCGGGCTGGCCTGATCTTCCGCACCCACGCCGCAACCCGCCGTCGAACCGAAAGCCCCTCATGAGCGCTACGAAGCCCACAACCGCAACCGGAATGGTGGACCCCCTCACCGGACGTGCCGTACGCCGCCACCCTGATACCGGCGCGTACTTCGTCAAAGCGTCCGGAGCGGCCCATTTTTGGGGCCGTGTGCTGGACGCGGTGGTCTTCCTGGTGGGCTATGTCATCCTGGCAGCCGTCGCGGCCGTTGTCCGTGAGTCCATGATGGACAGTGGTTCGACGCTCGGATACAACGACGGTTTCTGGCTGACCCTCTACGTAGTCCTCTGGTTTGTGGGCTTGTTCGTCTACGGCATGATCTGGGGGACTGTGGGCAGCGTCGGTGACGCCGCTGCGGGCATGCGTTCGGTAAGGATCAAGAACGGCACGACGGCGGGTGCGTGGCTGGGCGGATGGCGCGCCGTCTGCTGGTCGTTCTTCCCGTTCTTCGTGGTGATGGTTATCGCCGCAGCCCTCAGCGGCGGCGGAGATGACACGTGGGACCCGAAGTTTGCCGCCATGGATCGCCGCTCCGGCATCGCCAAAGGCCAGCAACCAGTCCCCGACCCCAAAGTCGTTGCCGCGGAGCAAGCCGCCGCAGCCCAGCAGCAAAACCTGCCCAACCTCTACGGCCAGCGCCCGGATGCGCGGCCGTAACTGGCTGGTACGTCGGGTTGAGCGCCGGCTGGGGCCCGATCTTGGGCGACTCCGGTATGTCGCTTCTTCGCGGCGCATCTATTGGAAGGCACTGATCCCCTGCCTGCTGGTTGGTTTCCTCTTTGGAAGCATCGCCGAATTCGTCAGCCCGCTCCGCTCCACCAGGGAGGCCGGACATTTCAGTGACCCCGTACTGTTCGTGGTCGCCAGCACCTTGACCGGCCTGGTTCTGTGGACCATGACCCTCTTGGGCAGTTTCCGGAAGATCCTGGTCTTTGACCAGGGAATCGTGGCCAAGTACTCGCAAAAGAGCACCCGGTTGGTGTTTCCCTGGACCGATCTCGTACCTGGGACCCTGAAGGCCGTGACCACGGCCGACAACACTGATCCGGACAGGCGCCTGGTGGCAAGGAACAAGGTTTCCCTGGGTGCGGGCGGCAGAAACGCTGTGGTTTTCCAGGCCCGGGATACGTTCTGGGTCTTTGCCACCAACGAGGATCCGGGCCCACTGGTCACGGCCATCCAGGGAGCCATGCGGGACACCGGCACACCCGGCGCAGGCCTTACAGCGGCAGGCGCGCTGCCCGCCGTCGTACTGACTGGACCCACCGCCCTGGACTGAGCTGCCCGAGGTTCGGCGGGCCCGTCACGAAGCAAGTAACAGGGCAATTTTGCCCTTGCAGAGCTGCTACCAGCCGGTAGCATGTGATCCACTATGTTCACTCTCACCATCAACCAGCGCGACAGCCGCCGCGACGGCGATCTTGTGCCGCAGTTGCTCAAGGACCTGCGGCACATCCCTGCCCGCCTGGATTTCGACCGCTCGGTTGAGGATGAAGTACAGGGCATCGTGGAATCCAGCCACCAAGCCGTGGAGACCGCCTTGATCGCGCTCCGTTCCGGCCAGTGGTATGTGGGAATTGGCGTGGGTCCCATCAACGAACCGCTGCCCAACCTGGTGAAAGACGCATCAGGCCATGGGCTGGTCTATGCCAGGCGGGCCGTGGACAGGCTCCGGGCCAGCAAGGAGCGGATCCCGGTTGCCGTGGACGGCCCTCTGGTCGCACTGGCCTCCGAGGCTGAAGCCGTGTTGCGCCTTCTGGGCCACATCGTCCAGCACCGCAGTACCGCAGAATGGCGCGTACTGGATCTTCTCACGCCCGGAGTCCGCGGCCAGCAAAAAGCCGTTGCGCAGGAACTCGGGATCACCACGCAAGCTGTCAGCAAAACGCTGGCCCGGGCGCAATGGGCTGAAGAGCACGCAGCACGCCCGGCCGCCGCCCGGCTGCTGCAGATGATCCTCGAAGTGCGCTGAATCCACCGTCCGCTGATTGCACACAGCAAACCCAACTGAGTCGCAAATAACGCCGTTTTGAGGGCTCAGAACGGCGTTATCTGCGACTCAGTTGGGTCAGCGTTGGGACTTACTGGTTGCTGATGTGGTCCTTGGCAACGTTGGCACGGTCCTGGACGTCGGCGGCGGCCGCCTGGCCCTCATCCTTGACGTTGGCCGCGGCTTCCGTGGCGCTGTCCTTGACGTTCTGCATGGCGTCCTGGGCGGGCTCGCGAAGATGTTCCGCGACCTCCTGGGCAGCGTGGCTGAGTTCCTCCGTCAGGGGCTGGGCCGCTTCCTTGACCGCCTGGGCAGCCTCGCGCTCCTTCTCCGACGGCGGGATCAAAGCCGAAACCAGCAGGCCCGCCCCAAAGGCGATCAAACCGGCGGCAATCGGGCTTCCTTGCGCCTTCCTTGCGATCGCCTGGGGTGCATCGCCGATGTCCGACACGACGCCGGACACCGATTCGTGCGCCTGGTGGGCTACGTCGCCAGCCCGGTCCTGAACGTCATCGCGGGCGCCGAAGACGGCCGTCTTGATCTTGTTCACGCGTCGGTTAACGATGTGTGACGGCGTGACCTTGTCGGCCACGGCATCAACGTTGGTGCTGAGCCGCCGGCGGGTTTCTTCGATATCGGCGCGCAGGGCGTCGGGGTTCTGCGTCATCGTGTCTCCTCGGTGTTCGGTTTCAAAGCGGGGGGTATTTCCTTGACTGTCTCAGCCGTGCGCGGCATGCCCTTGATGGCATTCAGCTCCTTGCGGCCCATCACGGCCAGGACTGCTGCAATGATTCCCCAGATGACCGCAACGATCACGGCGGACCAGCCGAGGCCGACCAGCAGACCCAAGGCCCACCAGAGGGCAATGGACAGGAACAGCACGGTGATGTGACCAGCCCAAGCGGCTCCGGCCATCATGCCGGCGCCCTTACCGGCTTTGGTGGCGGACTCCTTGAGCTCCACCTTTGCCAGCTCCACTTCCTGGCGCATCAACGTTGAGACATCACGCGTCAGGTCGCTCAGGAGCTCGCCAAGGGGAAGGGTTTCCGCCTTCATGTGGGCTTCTGTGGGAGGCAGGTCGGCGGGACTGCTCATCGGGAACCTCCGTACTGGGGGTCGTCCGGGTCGAGCGGTCCAGTCGGGTCGAGGGGTCCAGCAAGCGGATCGCCCTGCGCCTTGACTCCGCCGGCATCAGTCTCCGGATAGGGAAGGGTGGAGCCGTCGTAGCCGCCGGTGGTTCCGGCGTCGTATCCGGTTGTGGCGGAACCCGTGGTTGCGGTTCCGTAGCCGGCCGTGGTGGTGGTCGGTCCCGGAAGGTCCACTGCCGGGGGCGACACTGCCCCACCCTGCGCGGGGTAGCCCTGCGTGGGGTAGTAGGCGGCACGGGGTGCCTGCGTTGCGGCCCGGTTGGTTTCGCCCGTCGAGTCGCCCGCAGACGCGTTGTCGGCCATGCCCCGGCCGAGACGGCCGGCGAGGACACCGGCTCCGGCGGCCAGCAGGAGGAACGTTCCAGGCTTGCGGCGGGCGAAGCCCTTGACTTCATCCAACAGGGATCCCGGATCGCGGCCTTCAAGCCACTGGGCCACAGCGGATGAACGTTGGGCTGCCTGCTGGACCAAGTCCGTGGCGACTCCGCCATCCTGGCTGGCGTTGGCCATGGTGTGCAGTTCGTCGGAGATGGACCGCAAGCCCTCGGCAACGCGCTGCTGCTGAACCTGGGCTTGGTCGGACAGTTCGCCCTTGGTCTGGTGGAGCAGCTGGCGCGCGTTCACCTTGACCTCGCGGGCTACGTGGCCGGCTTCGGACTTTGCAGTGTCGACGACACCCCCGGCAGCGTCCGACACAGCCCCAGCCACCCCTGCAGCTTCTTCCTTGGCAGCATCTACCTTGCCGGAGTCGCCGGATCCGGTTCCGGTCCCGATACCGGTTCCCGATCCAGCGGGAGTTCCGGTGGTTCCGGCAGCCCGGGTCTCAACATCGGAGTCGAGGTAGTTTCCGGCGAAAGGTTCGGTGCCTGTATGAGTACCAGTGGTTGGCGCCGCGAAGCTTCCGTCCTGCGGCGATTGGCTCTCAGTCATTGTCGCTCTCTTTCCACAGTTGGCAGGCTGCGGACAGCAGCCGGGATAGTAAGTATCGTTACTATCAATGGGTGAGTACCCGGTTGTTCCTGTTCTAATCACCCCATTTTTGAAAAGATGGCGTGGCCCACTTTCCGGGCTCCCGGCTCGACACAGCACGTCATACCTGCCAACGTAGGTCCCATGAGCCAACTGCCCACAAGGCGACGGCTGATTCCCGCGCTACGAAAAACCGTGACCCGCCACCGCCTGCTCTTCGCCGCCAAAACGGCCGTCGCAGCAGGCCTGGCCTGGTACCTTGCACCCTTCATGCCCGGACCTGCTGCCGAGTATCCGTACTATGCGCCTCTGGGCGCCCTGGTGAGCATGCACCCCACCGTGGCCGACTCCGCCAAGCACGGACTTCAAAGCCTGGCCGGCCTGGTCCTGGGAATCGGCATGGCCTTCGCCATCACCACCGTCGCAGCGCCCACGGCCCTGGCTGTTGCCGTGGTGGTGGGCCTGGGAGTGCTCATCGGCGGCCTACCACGGCTGGGGACAGCGTCCGAGTGGATCCCCATGGCGGCGTTATTCGTTCTGGTGCTGGGCGACTCGAACACGGAAGGGTTTTCCTTTGCCTACGTGCTCCAGATGGCTTTGGGCGTGACCGTGGGCTTTGCCGTCAACTGGCTGATTTTCCCGCCTTTGCACCTGGACGACATCGACCCCGCCATCGCCGGCCACCAAGGCGCCCTGTCCCGCCAGCTCAAGGACATGGCCAAAGCCATGGAAGAGTCCTGGCCACCCAACCACGAGGCCTGGGCCAGCCGCAGCGACGAACTGTCACTGACGGCGGCAGCCGTGCGGACTGCGGTGCATCAGGCCGAGCTGAGCGCCAAAGCGAATCCCCGGTCCCGGCGTCGTGCCACCCGCCTCCCGGGCGACCTCGCAGGTTTGCGGACCCTCGAACGGCTCACCTTCCATGTCCAGGACATTACCGATGTGCTTGCCAGCGCCATCTGGGAAGAAGGCGCCGGGACCGTGATCCCTGACGCCGTGGTGCATCCCTTGGCCGAAGCCTTGGAATCCGTGGCGGCCGTGGTGGATCATTGGCGCGATGCGGAGTCCGGCGAACTTGCCAACCGCCTGGCACGGGGAAAGGACAGCATCGCGGCCCTCAGCGACGCCGTTGCCGAAGCCGCTGCCGGGCAATCCCCGGTGAACGCACCGGCCTCAGTGGCCATGAGCTTGCGCCGGATCCTGACCGTGGTGTTGTCCTCGGACTAGCTCGCAATCCCCTCAACGCGGCCTGAGCGGCGGCGAACCCCTCCGGCCCTTGCCCGCGCCGATCCCTTCCAGCATTTCCGCCAAGGACTCCAGCGAGGAGTGCCTCGGCGACCAGCCCAGGAGGCTGTGCGCGCGGGAGCAATCCATGATGGGCGCGTTGGCCGCCATGTCCACCCAGCCGCCGTCGGTGACCTGAAGGCGCAACCGCCACGAGACGTCGACGACGGCGCGAAGCACCGCAAGCGGGAACGGCAGCAAGCGCCGGGCCTTGAGGGTCCACGCGAGCGCATTGGGGTCGATCACCGGCTCGGCGGCAATGTTGTAAGCTCCCTCGGCCCTGTGCTCCAGCACCCGCCAGTACGCATCCGCGACGTCCGCCGTGTGCACGGCCTGGAACACCAGCTCTTTGGGAATGGCCAGGACCGGCAGCCATGGTTTACGCGGTACCAAACGGGGCAGGAGCCTGCCCAGGAAATAGCGGCCCACTTCGCTTCCGCCCCCGGAGCTGAACATCAAGGCGGGCCGGAGACGGGCCACCACGATGTCCGGGTTCTCTTTCGCAAATCCGTCCAGGAGTCGTTCCTGCTCCGCTTTGTCCACACTGTAGTGCGAGCCGTGGATACCGCCGGTGGGCCAGCCTTCCTTGGTCCGTTGGTCCTTCGGCGCCGGCGAGTAGGCCCCCACCGAGGACGCGCAGACAACGTGCGCCACACCGGCTTTGCGCGCTGCGGCCAGCACGTTGGCTGTTCCGCCCACGTTGGTGCGTCCCAGCAGTTCGCGGTTGTGGTTGGGCTGGATGAGCCACGCGAGGTGCACCACGGCGTCGGCACCTGCGAGGGCGGTTTCGAGCGCCGGCTGGTCCGTATCCGAGCCGATGTCCAGTGTGTGCCACTCCACCCCGTGGTAGGGGGCAGCATCGGGATCCGGTTCCCGCCGCACCACGCCCACGAGTTCCAGATCTGCGCCTTCTTCGGAACGTGCCCTCTGGAGCCGTTTGAGCAGTTCCGTTCCGCCGTGTCCGGTGGCTCCGATGATCACAATGCGCATGCGTGGCTCCTCAGCCTTCCGGGTTTTCGCCGCTTGAGCGGATGCGTTCGAGCACTGCTGTGGTGGAATGCTCGGGAACGTAATCCAGGATTGTCACGGTGCCGCCGTAGCCTTCCACCGCCGCTGTTTCCTGGAGCATCTCCGGCGTGTAATCGCCGCCCTTGGCGTAGACATCGGGCCGCAGGAGCTCGATGAGAGGGATGGGGGTGGGGGTGTCAAAAATGGTCACGTGGTCAACACAGCTCAGTGCGGCGACGACGGCGGCACGGTCGGCTTCGTGATTGACCGGACGGTCCGGGCCTTTGAGCTGCCGCACTGAAGAATCGCTGTTCAGGGCAACCACCAGGACATCGCCCAGTTGCTTGGCCTGGTTCAGGTAGCGGGTGTGGCCGCGGTGGAGGACATCGAAGCATCCGTTGGTGAGCACGATCCTGCGTCCTTCGCTGCGGTGTTCCTGGATGTGCCTGGCCAGCTGGGTGTCCGTCAGTGCGGTATCGGCGAATCCGCGGAGGTGCGTGGCCAGCTCCTCAGTGGTGCACACGGAAGTACCCGGCCTGTGGACCACGACGTCCGCGGCGGCCTGGGCCAAATCGACGCTGGTGGTCAGGGGCAAACCTGCCGCCCGGGCGAGGGTCAGGGCGGCAACGAAAGTGTCGCCGGCCCCCGAGGCCTGCTTCTCGGCTTGCGGGCGCGCCCACGTCCTGTGGGTTGCCGGTTCTGATCGGGTGCTGTCCGGACGGATGGTCAGCGTCCCCTCCCGGTCAAGGGTCACGACGACGACGGCCGCACCTGAGGCGCGAAGGAGCTGGTCAGCGTGCGCTTCCACGAAGGGGCACCGCGCAGCACCGCCCGGAAATTCCGTGCCGATCAGCCTGGCCGCTTCCTGGGCGTTGGGGGTAGCCAGGTCCGGTGTGAGTCCAGCCCAGCTGCCTGGGCTGTGGGCGTCCACAACAACAAGCGTGTTCCGCCGGGACTCCGGCACGCCGCCATCAACGCCGGGGGCCAAGTGGTCAAGGATCGCACTGCGCACCGGGCCTTCCAGTGCCCCCGCGCCGTAGTCGCAAAGCACCACGGCAGCGGAGCCGCGAATGGCTTTCAGCAGTGTCCCGGCCATTTTCCTAAGGCCCTCGCCGGGGACTTCCGTGGCGGCGTCGTCCAGTCGCAACATCACTTGCCCGGCGCTGCTCACCCGGAACTTGGTGGTGGTGGTCATGTCCGGGTGCCGGACGAGGTGGGAAACGTCCACTCCTGCCGCTTGGAGGGCGCCGGTCAGTATTTCCCCGGCAGGGTCCTCTCCAATCAACGACACGAAACGGACGTCCGCGCCCAGGGCTGCGAGGTTCATCGCGGTGTTGGCGGCACCGCCGGGCGCGAAATCCCGGCGGTGGACCTGGACTACGGGCGCCGGGGCTTCGCGGCAGAACCGCTCAATGGTTCCATCCCACCAACCATCAAGAATGGAGTCGCCGATGACCGTCACCACGGGGCGTTCCTCGGCCAAACGGCCCGGCAGCCAGTCAGCCAGACCTTCTTGATTGGATAGGTGTGCCATGGGGTACCTTCCGGTAGAACGGCATGTTCCTGTTCCCGACAGGTACCCCGCGGCACGCGCTTCACACGCCGGACCCGGGAGTTTTCGCTACCTTGAAGAAAGAAACCGCCCATGGATGTTCGTTTGTGTCCCGGCATGGGGCCAGTGCTGGAAAAGTTCCGTGACGTACAACGGATCGCGGTGCTCAGGGGCGGCGGACTGGGGGACCTGATCTACACCTACCCCGCCCTGAATGCGCTGAAGACCGCATATCCCCAGGCGACAGTCACACTGCTGGGCACGCCCGTACACGCAGCCGTGGCGACCGCTACGGACGGTCCGGTAGACGACGTCGAATTGCTGCCGGTGGCGCGCGGTGTCCACGACGGTCCCCGAAACGGCGAGCGCTTCGACGACGACGCCGAGGACGTCGCGGCGCAGGAGGCCTTCTTCAAGGCGATGCAGGCGAGGAAGTTCGATCTCGCTCTCCAAATGCATGGCGGTGGTCGGTTCTCCAACCCTTTCCTGCTTCGGCTGGGTGCACGGCACACCGCGGGTACCCGCACCAAGGACGCGGAGCCGTTGGAGCGGAACCTCGACTACATCTACTACCAGAACGAGCCGGAGCGCTGGCTGGAGGTAGCGGGTTTGGCGGGGGCTCCCGCCGTCGTCGCCCCTCCCCTGTTCCCCAAGCCGGAGCATCAGCGGAACATCGTGGGCTTAAGGGATCCGCAGCGGTCCTCGTTGGTGGTGGTCCACCCGGGTGCCACCGATCCGCGAAGGCGATGGCCGGCGTCGTGCTTTGCCGAAGCCGCGGCGGGACTGGCCGCCGACGGTGCCCAGGTACTGATAGTGGGTGACCGGTCGGAAAAGGCCCTGGCGCAGGAAGTAGCGGAACTGGCGGTCCGCGCATTGCCGGCCGCCAGCCGACAGGCCGTGACCTCCGTGGCCGGTGAACTCGACATCGGAGATCTGGCGGCCCTGCTGGCAGAAGCTTCGGTGATGCTGGCCAGTGACAGCGGTCCACGACATCTGGCCCAAGCACTGGGCACTCCCACGGTGGGGATCTTCTGGGTGGGCAACGCCATCAATGCCGGCCCCCGCGGCCGCAGCATGCACCGCGTCCATATGTCCTGGCTGACCCGGTGCCCGCGGTGCGGAGCGGATATCACCCAGGTTGGCTGGACGGCACCGCACTGCGGCCACGACGACACCCTGATCAGGGGCATCGCCGTGGCCGACGTGGTTCAGGACGTGCTGGACCTTACGGCCACGAGCCTTCTTCTGCGGGGCAAATAAGGAGTTCGCGGACCTCGCTGCCGAACGGCTGGGAGAGCGCGAAGACCACGGCCTGCGCCACATTGGCGGGATCGTTGAGCTTGGAATCGTCCTGTGGCTTGTACTGTTCGTCCCGGTCATCGAAGAAATGGGTCTTCATGCCGCCCGGGATGATGGTGGTAACCCCGATGACGCCCCCGGTTTCTGCCGCGAGCGCGCGGCTGAAACCGATCACGCCGAACTTTGACGCACAATACGCGGTGGCATCCGGCAAAGCCCTCAGCCCCAGCGTTGAGGCGATGGTGACGGCCCGGCCGCGGGAACCCTTGAGGTATGGCAGGGCTGCCCGGACCACGGAAACGGTGCCCAGGAGGTTCACGCCGATGACCTTTTCCCACTCCTCTGCCGGGACGTCGCCCAACTTGCCGCAGCGGTCAATGCCTGCAGCCGTGACCACCCCGTCCAGGCCGCCCAGGGTTTCGGCCGCTTCCTTGACGGCGGCTTCCACGGCTTGCCGGTTGGAGACGTCCACTTCCAGTGCCTTGGCGCCGGACACGTTGCTGACATCCCGGTCGAAAACGAACGGTGTGCCACCGGCGTCGCGGATGGCTTCCACGATTGCAGCGCCAAGGCCGGAGCCGCCTCCGGTGACGATGACGCGTCCTGGTGTTTGCGTGTTCATGCGGTTCCTTTCGTTGATCCTGCTGATGGTCAGCTGACCTTGGCAAGGGCTGCAGCCAGGCCGCTGGTGGAGCGTGCCGGGTGGAAGGGCACCGTGACACAGCGTCCTCCCCACGCCGCAAGGACGCGGGCTTCCGGCAATTCTTCGGGGGTGTAGTCGCCACCTTTGACCCAGATATCGGGCTGGATTCCGCGGAGGCAGGTTTCCGGGGTGTCCTCGCCGAAGACCACCACCGCGTCAACGCATTCGAGTGCCAGCAGCAACTCGGCGCGGTCTTCCACACTGACAATGGGACGATGCGCGCCCTTGAGCCGCCTGACGGATTCGTCGGTGTTCAGGCACACGATCAGGCAGTCGCCCATGCTCCGCGCCGCCGCCAGGGTCCGGGCGTGGCCGGCGTGCAGGAGGTCGAAACATCCCCCGGTGGCCACCACGGTGCCTCCGGCGTCGCGGATGGAGCGGGCAAGCTGGACACCGTCCGGGCGGAGTTCGGTGCCATCCACCAGTTCCAGGCCCTTAAGTTCGACGACGGGACCCAGCCCCGCCGCTGCCCGGACCGCGGGTTCCTCCCCCACCGTTGCGGGCGCCGCCGTCGCGAGCGCCGCCGCACCGCCGGCGGCCAGGAACGCTGAAGCGTCCTCCACGGCCCGCGCGGCAGCTTCCGCCAGGCCCAATCCTTTGCCCAGGTAAACGGCGAGGCTGCCGGCAAGACGGTCCCCGGCACCGCACGGATCGCTGACGTGGGTCTTCGGGGCCGGAATGCCCTGCGGCTGAGCATTCGCCCGGAGCAGGACCGCACCGGCCTCACCCTTCGTCACAAGCACGGACGCGCTTCCCCACGTGTCCAGCAGCAACCGCCCTCCAGCTTCGGCGTCAACGTGACTCCCTACCAGGCCTGCAGCCTTCGCGAAGGCGAGTGCTTCGGCGGAGTTGGGCGTCACCACGGCTACTCCCGGCACGGGAACCGAACCGGCAGGATGCGGATCCCAGACCACCGGGACCCGCCGGGCGGCTTCGGTGAGCGACGCCCGGATGTCCGGGTTCGCGGTGATTCTGCGCCCGTAGTCTGCCACCACCACGGCGTCCGCCGATGCGATGGCTGCAAGCATCTCCCCGGTACTGGACGGTACGGGTGCCGGTGAGCAGCCCTGATCGAACCGGACCACCGGATGCGTTCCGATCCGCACACGCGTCTTGGTGGGCGTACGAGCCAGCGGGGCTCCGGCGAGCACCGACACGCCGGCCAGCGCGCGCCTGAGGTGGCTTGCGCCGTCGTCGTCCGCCAATGCGGTGACCAGCGTGACGTCGTGGCCGTCGCGCGCGAGCACGGTGGCGACCAGCCCGGCACCACCTGCCCGACGCCGGACGTCCGCGACGTCGACCACGGGCACCGGCGCGTCGGGGCTGAGCCGGGTGGCGGTCCCGTTGATGTCGACGTCCAGAAGAAGGTCCCCGACTACGGTGATCTTCATGGCTGGCCGCCCAACTGGGTGCCGGTGCGCCGTACGATTTCCGCGTCAAAGGCCCGGCACACGGCGTGTATCGCGATGAGGTGGCCTTCCTGAGCGTTGGCTGCGATGGCGTCCACGGTGACGGCCTGGTGGCAGGCTTCGGCGAGCGGGTTGGGGCCAGGGCCGGTGAGGGCCCAGGTAACGATGCCGCGGTCGCGCGCCGCACGAACAGCTTTGAGCAGGTTGGGACTGCGCCCGCTGGTGGACAGGAGCATCAGCACGTCACCTGCCCGGCCGTGGGCCCTGACCTGGCGCGCGAACACTTCCTCGTAGCCGTAGTCGTTGGACAGTGCGGTGACCGCGGATGACTCGGCGTGGAGGGAGATCGCGGAGAAGGGTGCACGTTCGTCGTCGAACCTGCCCACGAGTTCGGCCGTCAAGTGCTGGGCTTCCGCCGCTGAGCCGCCGTTGCCCGCTGCCAACAGCCGCTGCCCGGACAGCAGCCTGGCTGCCAGTTCCGTTCCCCAGCCGGACAGCCGGTGCGATTGCGAGCGCAGTGACTCCAACGCGGGGAGGACGTTGTCCAGATGCCGGGTTACTTCGGCGTCGTGGGTGGGATCACCCTGATGGGCGCCCCACAATTCCGGGAGGGTGTCGGGAACGGGGCCCGCGAGCGTGGATTCGGCGGTCCCTCGGCTTTCGAATGTCACAGCGCCGTTCCTTCCAGTGGTTCCAGAATTTCATCGGCCCGCCGCGACAACCCGGCGGCCAGAACAGATCTGTAGGCCTTCTCGTTATCAGCGGCGATGCGTTCCCAGGAGTAGCGGGAACGTGCCCGGCGGGCCCCGGCGCGGCCCATGTCGGCACGAAGCTCCGGGTCTCCGAGCAGCCTGGCCAGTGCTCCGGCAAGGGCTTCGGGATCTTTCGGCGGGACGTGAAGTCCCGTCTTCTGGTCCACCACCGTTTCCCGGAGTCCGCCCACCGCTGCAGCCACCACAGGCACGCCGGAAGCCATGGCTTCCAGGGGAACGATGCCGAACGGCTCGTACCAGGGCGCGCAGACCACGGCATCCGCGCTGCGGAAAATCGCGGGCATGGAATCACGGGGCACTTGGCCGCGCATGGTCATCCTGTCCTCAACGCCGAGCTCTTTGGCCAGGGATTTGAGCCGCTGGGCTTCGGGATCCTCTTCCAGATTGAGGGCGTCTCCGGAACCACCAACAATCAGCAGCTCCACGTCGTTGAAGCCAGCGTCCGCCAGCAGGGGCAGGGCCCGGATGATCAGGTCCACTCCCTTGCGTTGCACCAGGCGACCCACGCTCAGGATCCGGTGCGTGCGGGACCTGGGCTCGGCGTCGGAGGTTCCTGTAAAGAGCTTGAGGTCCACGCCGCAGGGCGCGATGGAAATTTTTGACCGGCTGATGCCCAGCGCTTTGAGTTCGAAGACCTCATCGGGGCACGTGGCGATCACCCAATCGGCAGTGCGGCCCACCCACGGTTCCAGCCATTCCCTGGCTGGCGGGCTGGTGTCCGCTGCTCCCTGGTGCCGTCGTTTGACCGAGCCCAGCGCGTGGAAGGTCTGGACCACGGGCACGGGATCCGCAGCGCCCGCCCGACGCGATGCCTGGATTGCCGCGAGTCCCGACATCCAGAAGTGGGCATGGACCACATCCGGCAGTTGGTCGGCCCAATCGGCGCAGATTCCGTCCGCCAACTCGCCCATGAAGGGCAGCAGCTCGTCCTTGGGAATCCTCTTGGCCGGCCCCGCGTCCACGTTGACCACGGTGAGTCCTGGAGCAACCTGCACCTTTGCAGGGAGTCCGGGGTCGTCACGCCTGGTGTACACCGTGACCTGGTGCCCACGGTCAGCCAAGGCCGACGATAGGGCCGCAACGTGGACATTCTGCCCTCCGGCGTCAACGCCTCCCAGGGCAGCCAGCGGACTGGCGTGTTCGGAAACCATGGAAATTCTCATGGGTGCGTCCTCTCTGTGTCATGGCTGGCGCGGGTGTCATGGCTGGCGCGGGTGTCATGGCTGGCGGCCGTGTTGTGGCTGGCGCGCGTCTTGTGGTTGGCGGGCAGTCCGGCCAGGAGTTCGTTCCATGCCCGGTGAAATTTGCCCAGTCCGTAGCGTTCCAGGGCTGCCTCCCGCGCGACGATGCCCATGGCGTACGCGTCCTCGGGGTCGTCCAGCAACCGCTTGGCGAACCTTTGGAGTTCGCCGACGTCGTTGGAGACCAGGCCTGCGCCGCGTGGTATCGCCCGGGCCGCTTCGGTGGTGGCCAAGGCCAGTACGGGCATGCCGAGGTGCATGGCTTCCAGCAACGCCAGTCCCAGCGAGGTCCACCGCAGGGGGTGCAGATAGAGACGGCAGCGGGCCAGTTGCCCGTGGAGCTGCCGGGCAGGCAGGTCGCCGGCGATGCGGAGCCTGTCGTTGCCGAGGCCAAGGCTCTTCAGGTCCAGTTCCCGGGGCAGGGCTTCGGTGCCCATTCCGAAGACCCGCAGCGGCCCCACCCCGGCGAATCCGGGGAGCAGATCCGTTCCGGTGACGCGGCCGCGCCGGACGGGTTCGTTGACCACCACCCCCATTTCTTCCAGCTCGCCGGTGTAAAGGCGGCCCGGATCCGGGATGCCGTGCTCAATGACTGCGGTGCTTGCCGAACCCGTATCCCAGAAGAGCTGGTTGAAATGGGTCACGTGGACCACCGGAATAGCGCCTTGGTCCGCCAACGGATGCAGTGTGAACGGAACGTCGCCTTTAGGGGTGTTGTGTTCCAGGTACACGGCTGGAAGATCTACACCCGGCCGCCGTCCCAGAGTCCGCGCCACCACCGCGATTTCCTCGGGCCGTTGCAGGACCACCGCGTCCACAGTGTCCGGATTGAGGCTGGCCAGGTCCACTTCCTGTGCTGTGGCAGGCCAGTCACGGCCACCTCGTCCCAAACCCCAGGCGCCGCCGTCGGGCGTTGCCGGAAGCAGGTATTCATGCCGGCCGCGGACGAAAGCCTCCATCCACCCGCCGTGGACGTGCCACACCAGGATCCTCACGGTTTCCGCACCTTTCGTCGGCTGGTCAGGGAGGAAATGCCTCCCAGGAGCCTTTCCACCGCTTCGACCACCTGTTCCGGCGTTACGGAGCTGAGGCAGGGATGGCCGGGGACGGGGCAAATGCGGGCTCGGGAGTTCTTGCAGGCCGCGTCCTGGTCGCCCAGCAGTTCCAGTGGCACGCCATAGGGGGCCCAGCGGATGGCCGGGACCACCGGGGCGAACAAGCACACCACCGGCGTTCCCACTGCAGCGGCCAGATGCGCGGGCCCGGTATTGCCGGTAACCACGACGGCGGCTCCCGCCAGTACCGCTGCAAGTGTCCGGAGGTTGGTTCCGCCGCCGAGGTTCGTGGCAGCGGGCCCGGCCACCGTTGCGGTAAGTGACGCTTCGGAAGGGCCGCCGGTGACCACCACCCGGTGGCCGTAGGCTTCCAGCAGTTCCACGGTTGCGGCGTGGTGCAGTGCAGGCCATGCCCTGGCCGGGGCCGCAGCGCCGGGGTGGACCACGATGTACGGGCCTTCATCGGCCAACTGGTCCGCTACGCCTTCAGGGTCCAGTCCCGGGGTGATGTGCAGTTTGCCGTCGTCGCCATTGGGCAGGACGTAGCCGCCGGCTTCGGCGATGGTGAGCGCCCGGACCGCCTCCGGCTGGTCTTCGGGGAAGTCCTCGCCAGGTTTGAGACGGACGTCAAGGAGCGAGCCGGCGTAGTCCGTGGACGCGCCGGTGATCTTGGCAACCCCGGCAAGTCGCAGGAGCAGCGCCAGCGGGAGCGGGGATTGGTGGAAGGACGTGAGGATCACGGCCTCCTGGATGCGGGAGCTACGGACGAAATCAATCAGTCCGTTGGTCATTTCTTCGGTTGCGGGTGGGGCGGGATTCACAATCCAGGGCGACGCCCACGTGTGCACCTGGGTCACCCCCGGCAGCATCCCTGCGGCGGCTGCCCCCTCAGGTCCGCAGAGGAGGACGACGTCGTTGGGCCGGCTGCCGTCGGAACGGTTTCCGTTCGCCACGGCACGCAAGGCGGGCCCTGACAGCAGGACGTCACCCATGCTGTCCAAGCGGGCTACCAGGACGCGGCTCATGCAGGGGCGCCCTGTTCTTCCAGTGCCCCGGCGAGAAGCAGCTCCACCGCATGTCCAAGGTTCTTGGCCACCACCCCGGCAGCGTCAATTTCCTCTTGCCGGGTCACAGCTGTCGGCACCAGCACCGCACGCGAGCCCGCTGCCGCGGCCGCCTCAACGTCGGTGCCGATATCGCCAATTAGGGCAGCTTCTCCTGGTGTGATGCCCAACGCCCTGCACGCGGCGAAAATCATTCCGGGGGCGGGCTTCCGGCATCCGCAGCCGTCCTCCGGTCCGTGGGGGCAGACCTCCCACACATCGAATGGGCCCAGCTCCAGCTCCACCCGGCGGTTCACTGATGTCACTTGGTCCAAGGTCAGCAGCCCCCGCGCCACGCCCGACTGGTTGCTCACCACTCCCGTGGCCAGGCCGGCCGCGCGGACTCTGTTCAACGCTTCCAGGGCGCCATCCATGGGCCGCACCAACTGCGGATCGCCGTTGTATGGCACGTCAACGACGAGTGTTCCATCGCGGTCAAACAGGACCGCCTTCAACGTTCCGGTTCCTCCCATACCCGCAACGTTCCCCAGTTCTCCGAACGCTAAACAACGCGGCAGTGAGAAGTTTCCCAGGGCTAGACTCTCAGCGGGAGGCCACAATGGACACAGCTTTGGACCGTGATCGGAACGGGAACCAACCCCTTCTGCTTGCCCTGCGCGCCCTGAAACTCGGCGACCTCCTGGTCGCTGTCCCCGCGTTGCGCGGCTTGCGGCGGGCGTTTCCGGAGCACCGGATTTTGTATGCCGGGCCGGCGTGGATCGCCGAGGCCTTGGAACTGGTGGGCGGCATTGACCACCTGCCGACACCCGGGCTGGACCACCCGCTGACCGTTCCTCACGGCCTTGTGGATGTGGCGGTCAACCTGCACGGAAACGGCGGCGAGAGCCGGCTCCGGATTCAGGAGCTTGGCGCCAAACGCGTTGTTGCGCACGCTTCCGAAGGGATCGACGGACCGCCCTGGATCACCGGCATTCCCGAACGCGAACGCTGGACGCGGCTGCTCACCTGGCACGGGATCGACGCCGACCCCCTCGACTACCGGCTCAACCGCCCCACCGTTCCCTCGCCACGACCCGGCGCTACCGTGATCCATGTGGGCGCAGCCTATGGAAGCAGGCTGTGGCCCGTGGAACGGTTCGCCGACGTCGCTGTCGAACTCACCGCGGCAGGGCACCAGGTTGTTCTCACGGGCGGCACCTCCGAGCGTGCCAGGGCTGAGGAGACAGCCGCCCTGGCGAAACTCAAGGGAGCAGATCTCGACGACGGCCTGCTGGCCGGGCAGCAGGGCCTCGCCGAATTTGCCGCAACCATCGCCGACGCCCGCCTGGTGATTTCTGCTGACACGGGCGCGGCACACCTGGCATCGGCGTATGGGCGCCCTTCTGTCGTCCTCTTCGGTCCAGCGCCCGCGGAACAATGGGGACCGCCGCCCGGACCGCACGTGGTGCTGACCGCCGTCGAACTCCGCCGCGGTGATGTGTTCTCAGCCGAACCGGATCCGGCGCTCATGGCCGTCGGCGTCCACGACGTGCTGGACGCTGTGGAGCGGCTTGGCTGCTAGCTGCTTTTCAGGGGGGGAAGGATTTCAGGGGGCGGTCCCGTCCTGCTGGCTGACTTCATCGTCCAGCAACTGCGTCTGGAGGGACACCAGAATCCTGGACAGCTTGCGCGATACCTGCATCTGCGAGATTCCCAGGGCTTCGGCGATGGTGGACTGCGTCTCCTCCCGGTAGTAGCGCCGGTAGAGCAGGTGGCGGTCCTCCGCGCTCAGACTCCGGATGGCGTTCCGCAGCGCAAGCACGTCTTCAAGCCGGTCTGTTGGGCAGCCGAAGGCGGACAAGGTTCCGTGGAGGCCGTCATGTCCTTCTGCTGCCGGGGCGTCCAGGGAATCGGGGCGCTTGCTGGTTCCCGCCATGAGCGCTTCGCGGACCTGGCATGGTTCCAGTCGAAGATCATCAGCAACCTCCTCTGGTGAGGGAGTCCGCTGCAGCGTCTGGGTCAATTCCTCCGTCCGGGCCAGCACTTGGCGTCGAACGTCCTGAATGGTCCGGGGCGGCCGCACTACCCAGCAATGGTCACGAAGGTAGCGCTTGACCTCACCTGCGATGGTGGGGGCGGCATAGGCGGGGAAGCTGACGCCCCGCGACTCGTCATAGCCCCGGGAGGCCTTGATGAGTCCCATGTAGGCGACCTGTCTGACATCGTCGAGGTCATGGGTGTGGGCGGAGTATCGGGCCGCAATGGACTTGGCCAGGTTGAGGTGGTCCAGGACAAGGCTGTCCTGGAAACTCTGCCGGATGCTGCCTTCCGGCGTACAGGAAACGGCCCTGGACTGGACACTGCGGGGTCGGGTTTGATGCATGGGCTTCAATCCTTGACCAACTGGTGAGGGGAGAGCCCACGGCAAGACTCCTTAAAAAGAGAAGCACACTTACTATTGGCTTTCAACGGGTTCCGGGGGTTAGTCTCGAAAGGTAGCCACAATCACGGATCGGAGCCCTCCATGGAAGACCCGCGACTCGCCGAGCCGACCACAGTGGTGGCCGATATCCAGGACCTGCTGCTGGACACCCCCGACGTCGAAGCGTTCCTGGAAGAGCTGGCCAGACATTCAGCGGCCATGTTCAGCACCCCTGGCAACGAGGTCTTCTGTGGCATCACCCTCATGCGGCGACGTTCCGCAGGAACTGTGGCGAGCAGCGGCGAGCGCGCCCGCATGCTGGACGAACTGCAATACAACTTCGCCGACGGGCCATGCCTCCGCGCCTGCCGGGACATCACCCAGGTCTACATTCCGGATTTCGAAACCGACAACACTTGGCCTGAGTACAACAAGATCGTCACCGAACACGGAATCCGTTCCGTGCTCGCGGTGCCGTTCCCCCTCAGCGATGACGCGGCGACGGCTGGCCTCAACCTCTACTCCGAGCACCCCAACGCGTTCGACCAAGCTGCAGTGCAGCGGGCCAACGATTACGTGGAACAGGCCTCCAAAGGCCTCCGGCTTGCCGTGTTGATCGCGGAGCACAGCCAGACCGCCGCCAATCTGCGGGCAGCAATGGAGTCCCGCACAGTGATCGACGTGGCAACTGGCATCATCATCGCGCAGAACCGCTGCACCCAGGAAGAAGCCATCGAGCTCATCAAAAAAGCCTCCAGCAACCGGAACGTCAAACTCCGGGTAGTGGCCCAGGCAATCGTCGAATCAGCCGGCGGCGGGAACGTTCAGACGTACTTTAAGTAGGCCTGCCCCCCGTTACAGCAGGCCGCGCAAAACCAGGGCGGCGCCGTCGTCGAGCACTGACGCGGTGACCTCGTCCGCAACGGCGAGCACCTCGTCGGGAGCCTGGCCCATGGCGATGCCGCGGCCGGCCCAGGTGAGCATCTCGATGTCATTGCGTCCGTCCCCAACGGCCACCGTGTTGGCTTGGTCCGTGCCAAGCCGGCGACGGAGAGCCTCCAAAGCGCTGGCCTTGGTGACGCCTTCAGCGGCAATATCCAGCCAGGCAGTCCAGCCCACCGAGTAGGTCACCCCGGAAAGACCAATGTGCCTGATGGCCTCGTTGAACTCTTCGGACGTGTTCTCGCTGCTGAAGACCACCACGCGCACGGCTGTGGCATCAAGCATGGTCTGGAAGTCGACGCCGATGGACTCGACGCCGAAGCTGGCGTCCTGAAAGCGCTCCGTGGAGAGGAAGTTGCCGTCCTCGTCCTCCAGCGCGTACTTGGCGTTGGGCAGCCGTTCCCGCAGCGCCTTCAACGCAGGAGCGGGATCGAACGTTGCCTTGTGGATGATCTCGTAGCCCGATTCCAAAGCGGGATCCAGGCGTAGGGTGACGCCGCCGTTGCAGCACACGGCATACCCACGTTCCATCCCGATCTTTTCGATGATGGGCAGGGTTGCGTTGAGGGAACGTCCGGTGGCGATCATGACGTCGTGCCCCTTGGCGACCACTGCCTGAGCTGCTGAGCGAACCTCGGGAGTCATGTGGCCATCGTGGTCAACCAGGGTGCCATCGACGTCCAGGGCGATCATGAGCTTGTTGTTTTCATTGGGCTGGTCATCGATGCCAGCAACTGGAGTATCAGTCAAAATAGTCATGCTTCCAGTACACCAGACACCTCGGACACTGAACTAGGACCGGCGCCACAGCGGACGATTAACGGCGCATGAATACTGTCCTCAAGGCGCGCTCCTGAGGATGACGAGCTGCTGCGTCGCCCGCGTCATCGCCACATACCGGTCCACAGCGCCCTCGATCCCGGCGCCGAAATCGTCCGGATCGATGAGGACCACAAGATCGAATTCCAGGCCCTTGGCCAACTCCGGGGTAAGCCGGCTGACCCGGTCCCGCTCCGAACTCACTTCCACGGCCGGCTGTCTGATGACGCACGCGGTACCTTCACTGTTCGCAGCCAACCACGCGTCCAGGATCCCCTCCAGCTCTCCCTCCTTGCCGTGGACCACCGGGATTCCACTGCTTCGGACCGAGGTTGGCACGTTCGCGTCCGGCAGGACGGCACGTATCACCGGCTCGGCTTCCTTCATGACCTCGTCGGGTGTGCGGTAGTTGATGCTCAGACCCGCCACCGACACGTTGTCCATGCCCACCCGGCGGAGACGTTCTTCCCAGGATTCCGTGAACCCGTGCCGGGCCTGGGCGCGGTCCCCCACCACCGTGAAGCTCCGTGACGGGCAGCGGAGCAGCAGCATTTGCCACTCAGCATCCGTCAGTTCCTGTGCCTCATCCACCACAATGTGCGCAAACGGTCCGGCCAGAACATCAGGATCGACCAGCTCCGCGGCGTCTTCGTCCACGAGCTTGTCCCGCATGTCATCGCCGCGCAGCATGTACATTTCCAGGTTTTCGGAGTCGTCGGCGGCAATCAGGTCATCCACTACGCGGTCCATGAGTTCGCGCTCGGCAGCCAGAGTTGCGGCCCGCTTCCTCCTTCGCTTGGAAGCCTCGGGGTCGCCCAGGCGCAGCCTTGCCGCATCCAAAAGGGGGAGGTCAGCAGTGGTCCATGCCTCCGGATTATCGCGGTGGAGCGTGGCCCTCTCCCCGGCCTGCAGGTGTGGAGCGCACAACCGGAGGTAGGCGGGCACCCGCCACAGGTCCGCCACCAGGGCTGCGTAATCGAGAAGCGGCCACGCCCTGTTGAACGCCGACTGCAATTCCGCGCTCCGGTTCAACGTCCCGCGCCGCAGGCCCTCCGGCACATCGTGCTCATCCAGCTTGTCCGCCAGGATGGCAAGCAGCGCTTCCCACACGTCATCCCTGGCCTCGTTGTGGGGCGTTCCCGGCTCTGCGGCGTCAAAGGCCTCGGCCCAGTCGTCGCTGCCCAGCCAGAGGTCGGCATACGGCGTCTCTACTTCCATGCCCTCCGCGGGTGGTTCTTCGTAGAACCGCACAGCGCGTTCAATGGCTTTGACCATCTCAACGGACGATTTGAGCCGGGTCACCTCAGGGTCACGTTCGACGCCGGCACCGGCACCTTGGGGGACAAGGTCGCGCAGAGTGCACGTTTGCACGCCCTCCTCCCCCAGGCTTGGGAGGACATCAGCCACGTACGCCAGGTAGCGCTGATGCGGACCCACAAACAGTACGTCGCTCCTCCTGTGGTTGTTGCGGTGGCTGAGCCGGGGATCCGAGTACAGAAGGTAGGCCGTGCGGTGCAAGGCGACCACCGTCTTACCGGTACCCGGTCCGCCGTCGACCACCGATGCCCCACGCGACCCGGCACGGATTATCCGGTCCTGGTCCGCTTGAATGGTCCCCAGAACATCCCGCATCCGGGGTGAGCGGCTGCTGCCGAGGGTCGCGATGAAGGCGGACTGGTCATCAAGGGCAGCATTTCCTTCCATACCGTCAGCGGTGAAAACCTCGTCCCAGTAGTCGGTTACCCTGCCACGGGTCCAGCGGTACCTGCGCCGGCTCAGCAGGCCCATCGGGTTGGCATGCGTTGCTCCGAAGAAGGGTTCGGCAGCCGGTGACCGCCAATCGATCAGGAGCCGCTGTCCTTGGCTGTCCGTGAGACCGAGCCTGCCGACATAAACCGGTTCCGGATTGCCGGCCGTCACCATGCGGCCGAGGCACAGATCCAGTCCAAAGCGGCGCAGGGCCCGCAGCCGTGCCGTGAGCCGGTGGATCTCCTGATCACGGTCCAAGGCAGCTTGCCCCCTGCCGCCTGGCTGCTTGCGGGCAACCTCGAGCCGGGCAGAGAGATCAGCGATGGATTCGGCCAAGCTGGTGGAGATCGCGTCGAATTGTTGCTCATCGGCGCCGATCAGCTGCGGATCGGCTTTGCGTTCAAGGTGCCCGGGCAGGGCAAAGGCGCTGGTTCCCAGGCGGTTGATTTCAGGCATCCCACGACTCCCTTTTTGCGTTGGTTATGGGGTTCGAGGATCAATTGTTCGGCACCAGGGGGGCCTTGCCGCAAGCCCCCGGGTGGGATATACATTGAATATGGAAGGGATAATTCCCTTCCTTTTTTGTGCCCGTTTTATCCGTCCGGTATTTACCGGCAGCTGTAAGGTGGGCGGATGCCTTCACGATTGACCGAAGCCCAGCTCTCCGCCCTTTACGATGTGGAAAATCAATGGGCGGAGGACGACGATTTCTTCCTTGCCTTCGTGAATGAACAAGCGAACCGGCGTGTTCTGGATCTTGGGTGTGGGACGGGCAGGATCAGCTTGGCCTTGGCTGCGCACGGACACAGCGTGATGGGCATTGACCCAAATCCCGGCTCCCTGACGGCCGCCCGTGGGAAACCAGGCGCTGAAGGTGTCCGGTGGGTCGCTGGTACGTCGGCCGAGATCCCGGACACGGAAGTGTTCGACGTGGCGATCATGACTGCGCACGTCGCCCAGGCAATTCACGACGACGGCGGATGGTGCCGCACGCTTGCAGACGTGCGTCGTGCGCTGGCACCCGGCGGTCGCCTCGCTTTCGATTCCCGCGACCCGGCAGCCCGGGCTTGGGAACGATGGAACCCGGAGAACACAAGGATCACCCACACTCTTTCCGATGGATCTTCAGTGGAAACCTGGAAGGAGAGCTTCCTTGATCCGGAAGCCGGGGGTCTGGTTGCTCTGACCGAGCACAGATCCCTGCAGGGCGGCCCTGTGCAGACGGAAACCTCTCTGCTGGCCTTCCGCACCGTGGACCAACTACGCCAGGACCTCAGCACGGCGGGCTTCGCGGTTGAGGATATTTTTGGAGGCTGGTCCGGAGAGAGTGTGGGCACGGGGCAGGGCGAACTGATTTTCCTGGCCCGCAAGCCTGCCTGAGCAACAAAAAAATCCCGCCCTTCCCCGTTAATCACGGACAAGAGCGGGATCCGCCCGCAGTGGGAAAGCTAGAGAACCGGCAGGACCTCAAGGCCGCCAAGGTACTTCTGCAGCGCCTTGGGAACGTTGACGGAACCATCCGGGTTCTGGTGGTGCTCAAGGATGGCCACGATCCAACGCGTAGTGGCCAGGGTGCCGTTCAGCGTGGCGACGGCACGAGTTCCCTTGGCTACGCCTTCTTCGTTGACAACGCGTTCGCGGATGTTGAGGCGACGGGCCTGGAAGGTGGTGCAGTTGGACGTGGACGTGAGCTCGCGGTAGGCGTTCTGCGTGGGGACCCAGGCTTCGCAGTCGAACTTGCGGGCCGCGGACATGCCCAGATCACCGGCAGCGGTGTCAATGACGCGGTAGGGAAGCTCGCACTTGGCCAGCATTTCCTCTTCCCAGGCCAGCAGGCGCTCGTGCTCGGCGGCAGCTTCCTCAACGGTGGTGTAGATGAACATTTCCACCTTGTTGAACTGGTGCACGCGGATGATGCCGCGGGTGTCCTTGCCGTGCGAACCGGCCTCGCGGCGGTAACAGGAGCTCTGGCCCGCGTAGCGGATGGGACCTGCGGAAAGGTCCAGGATTTCGTCGGCGTGGTAGCCGGCGAGGGCCACCTCCGAGGTTCCCACAAGGTAAAGGTCGTCTTCAGCGAGACGGTAGATCTCGGCGTCGTGCTTTACATCGAAACCGGTGCCCTGCATGGTCTCGGGACGAACCAAAGTGGGGGTGATCATCGGCACGAAGCCAGCGTCGATCGCCTGCTCCATGGCCATCTGCAGCAGCGCCATTTCCAGCCGGGCGCCCACGCCGCGGAGGAAGTAGAAGCGTGAGCCGGAAACCTTGGCGCCGCGCTCCATGTCGATCGCGCCGATCAGTTCGCCGATTTCCAGGTGGTCCTTCGGCTCAAAGTCCGTGAACTCACGCGGTGTGCCAACCGTCTTGACCACAACGTAGTCGTCCTCGCCGCCCTCGGGTACGCCGTCCACCACCAGGTTGGGGATGACGCGCAGCAGCTCATCCTGCTTGGCCTGGGCAGCGGCCGCCTCTGCGGACGCAGCCTTCACCGAGTTGGCCAGTTCCTTGACCTCGGCCAACAGGGCCTGCTTTTCCTCGCCCTTGGCCTGGGCCACCCTTTTACCGAAGGCGTTCTGCTCGGCGCGGAGGGTCTCGTGGCGGATCAGCGCAGCACGGCGGTCGGAGTCAGCGGAGATGATCGCGTCCACAACGGACTCGTCGGCGCCACGGGCGCGCTGGCTGGCACGGAACTTGTCCGGATTTTCGCTGAGGTCTTTTACGTCGATCACCACACAAGAGTATCGAATCAGCCACGGATTTCCGGTCCGCGCGGCCAAAAGCCGGCAGTCGCCCGGACGCGGCAAAGTGAGGGCTGTCCATGAGGATAGTGTTGGAGCACGATGAACGACTGGATCCTGTACGTGATTCTCGCTGGGGGCGTGGCTTTTGCCGTCTCGAGCTGGTGGGGCGTGCGCAGGCTTAAAGCCAGGCACATCCGGAGCGCCGTGCGGGAGGAAGCGCACAAGCCGGGCCCGGGAGACCAGAAGGTCGCCGTGATCCTCAACCCCGTGAAGAACAACGCGGCATTGGCCCGCCAGGCAATCATTGACGCTTGCGACCTCGCCGGTTGGGACGCTCCAAAATTCTTTGAAACCACGGTGGAGGATCCCGGTTACGGTCAGTCGCGCCAGGCTTTGGCGCACGGGGCCGACGTCGTTCTGGCGTGCGGCGGCGACGGTACCGTACGCGTCGTGGCTGAGTCGCTGGCGCATAAGAACGTCGCCATGGGCCTGGTCCCGTTGGGCACGGGAAATCTGCTGGCACGGAACGTGGACCTGGACGTCACGAACCTTGCCGAGTGCATCCAGACAGCGTTGTTTGGCCACCAGCGCTACATCGACACCGCCACCATGGGGATCGAGAACGACATCACGGGGACCAGCGGAGAGCACACCTTCCTGGTCATCGCAGGCATGGGCCTGGACGCCGAGGTAGTTGGTGACACCAAAGAGGACCTCAAGAAAAGCGTCGGCTGGCTCGCCTACACGGAGGCGGGCGTCCGGCACTTGCCCGGCCGCCGAAAACGCGTCACCATCACCATGGACGATGAGCCGGAGCAGGCGCGCAAAATCCGCAGTGTCCTGTTTGCCAACTGCGGCTTGATCCCTGGAGGCATCGACTTCATCCCGCAGGCCATGATCGACGACGGCATGCTGGACATCGTGGTGATGAGCCCGCGCAGTGCCTTCGGGTGGCTCGCCATGTACACAAAGGTCCTGTTCAAGCACAACCGGAACCTGCCCATGATGAGCTTCTACCGGTCCGGGAAAGTGGTGATCCGCAGCCAGGAACCCATGGCCACGCAGCTCGACGGCGACCCGTCGGGTGAAGCGACGACTGTCACCGTTCAGGTGGCCCCGGGTTCCCTGCTGGTGCGGGTACCGAAAGCGAAGTCCGCCTAAACCGAACCGGCGTCCGGCTGGGCGGCGTTTGCTTCAGCTTCCTCGGTGGCGGCTTTTGCGGCCGCACGGGCCTCGGCCTGCTCCTTGATCATTGCTTGTTCTTCTTCAAAGCGGAGCCGGTCTGCCCGATCGGCTTCATCGCCATTCCAGTCGTCCTGGTTTTCGCCTTTGGGCTTCGGATTGACGATCATGCCCTGGCCGTCTTTGTCATCCCGGTGTACAGACATGACCGCTCCTTTCGTTGACGCATTCATCCATCATTTGTGGATCAAGCAAGCATACGCACAGTTACGCCGAGGGGAAAGGGCGCTGACTGCGCCTTGTGGACTACGCTTACTGGCCCTTCAGGATCGAGTCGACCCAGGCGTGCGCGGACGCGAAGGCAGCGTCCGAAGTATGCGGGGCCACCACGGCAGGCTGCATGTCCGCCCGGGCATATGAACCGAGGAAGCGTGTCGCCGGGCTGATGCGGTGCAGGCCGGCCAACGCATCGGCCACCCGGGAATCGGCTGCGTGTCCGTCGGCGTCGATGCTGAAGAAATAGTGGCCAAGGTACTGTCCGGTGGGCCGCGATTCGATGCGGCTAAGGTTCACGCCGCGCGAAGCGAACTGATCCAGGATTTCCATGAGGGCACCGGGGTGGTCCTCGGGCAGCGGCACAACAACAGTGGTCTTGTCGGCGCCGGTCCGTTCCGGCAAAGCTCCCGGCCGGCCCACCAGGATGAACCGCGTCACGGCGTCGGGTACGTCCCCGATATCCTCGGCCAGAACGTTGAGCCCCGACTGTCCGGCAGCAACCAGTGGTCCGCAGATGGCCGCTTCGTAGGGCGCATCCTCGTCCAGAAGCCCCATCGCTGCTGCCGCTGTGGAAGACCCCGGCATGTAGTCGACACCAGGCAGGTTCGCGTCCACCCAGAGCCGGCATTGCGCCCAGGCGTGCCCGTGCGTGGAGATCCGCTTGATGTCGGAAAGCCCGACGCCGGGCCTCGCCACGAGCACGAAGGTAATGGGAACAAGGGCCTCGCGGACGATCCGGAGTTCCTGTCCCGTGGCGATCGCATCCAGCGTGGCAGTAACCCCGCCCTCCACCGAGTTTTCGATGGGAACCATGGCCGCGTCCGCTTCACCCTGGCGCACCCGTTCGAGTGCCGTATTGACGTTGGTGCAGGGAACCCGTTGGGCGTCAGCAGCACCCGGAACCTGCAGGAGGGCCGCTTCAGTGAACGTGCCTTCGGGTCCCAGGAAGGTGTAGGTAGCTGCTGACATTGAGTATTCCTTGTCGGTTATATACGTGGACGGTGGGCTACAGGACAACCGGCTTGAGGCCGTTGTCGGAGACCATCGGCTTGCCGGCTTCGAACCACATGTCCATGCCTCCGGCCACATTCACGGCAGAGTAGCCCTGTCCCACCAGCCACTGGACTGCGCGGAAGGACCGGCCACCGGTGCGGCAGATGACAAAGAGGTCCTCGTCCGGGTCCAGTTCGTCCAAGCGAGCGGGCAACTGGTCCATCGGGATGTGGCGTGCACCTTCGGCGTGCCCGGCAACCCACTCGTAGTCTTCACGAACATCCAGGATGCTGGCGTCGGCCGGAATGTCGCCCACTGGCACGGTATCGAAGTCGCTCATGGTGGATCCTTCCCATCGTTTAAGGTCAGCATCCAGCCTAGTCCCCGGAGCTTGACGCCGTAACGTGGCGGACGGCTTCGCTTGCGCGCAGTGGCCTTGGCGTTAAGACTGGTTCCCAAGCACTCCCTCGTAACCGGCTACTAGGAGCAACCCATGTCTGCTGGGCAACCCACGATTTTGGCCACCTCCGGCGGGTACAAGCCGGGTGAGCGGACCAGGATCGAGTTCAACCACCTGATGCACTACGCAGTGGAACTGTCCGGCGTAGCGGGCCGCGCGCCCCGGGTGACACATATCGGTACTGCGTCCGGTGATCAGCGGTGGTGGGCCGCTGAGATGGACCAGGCTGCGCGCATCGCCGGGTTCGACTTCAGCCACCTTAATCTCTTCACGATGCCCAACCTCGAAGATCCGGAAGCCCACCTGCTGGAGCAGGACGTGGTGTGGGTCAATGGCGGCTCGGTGGTGAACCTGCTGGCCGTTTGGCGGGCCCACGGACTGGACCGGATCCTGCGGAAGGCGTGGGAAGGCGGCGTGGTGCTGGCGGGCGTTTCTGCAGGCTCCATCTGTTGGTATCAGGGCGGTGTGACGGATTCCTTTGGTCCCGAGTTGCAGCCCGTCACCAACTCGCTGGGCTTCCTTCCCTATGGCAACGGGGTCCATTACGATTCCGAGGCCCGCCGCGCGCCCGCAATCCACAAGCTCGTGGCCAACGGCACGCTGGGCGAGACGCACTGCACGGACGACGGCGTGGGGCTGGTTTACCGGGGCACGGACCTTGTGGAGGTGGTGTCCGAAATCAAGAACAAGGCCGCGTTCCGAGTGACTGCGGGTGCCGGCGAGAGCGTGGACGCCGTGGCTGTGGAGGAACGGTTGGAGTCGCGTTTCCTTGGATGACCCGTCAACGCAGGACCTTTCCCGGCTGACCGCGGTCCAGCTCCGCGACGCCCTCGCCGCAGGGGAACTCTCCGCCCGGGAGGCAGCGGCCCACTTCTTGTCCGTGATCGAGCAACGCAACCAGCACCTTGGCGCCTTTGTCACCGTTACCGCCGGGCAAGCCTTCCTCGATGCCAAGGCCGCCGACGCCCTGCATGCCCGGCTGGCCCGGGAAGGACGCTTGGAAGAGTTGCCCCTGCTGCACGGCCTGCCCACGGCTTTCAAAGACCTCACCGACGTAGCCGGCGTCCCAACAACCCACGGCAGCGCCGCGTTGGAACACAAACCGGCCCCGGAGGACGGAGCGCTGGCGGCAACGCTGAAGGCGCAGGGCGTCATTTCGCTGGGCAAGACCCAGGTGCCGGAATTCGGGTTGACGGCCTACAGCGAAAACCGGGTCGCGCCGCCGTCGCGCAATCCGCATGCACCGGGGCGAAGCTCCGGCGGTTCGTCGGGAGGCAGCGCTGCCGCGGTGGCTGCGGGACTTGTCCCTTTCGCACCCGGGACCGACGGCGGCGGGTCCATCCGGATTCCGGCCGGCGCCTGCGGGCTGCTCGGGCTGAAGCCAGGGCGGGGTTTGGTCCCTGCCGGCGCGGGTGCCGGGGATGCGGCCAAGCTGGTGGTCGCCGGACCACTCGCCCGGAATGCCGAGGATGCGGCGCTGTTGATGGATGCGCTGGTCCCCCGGGAACAAGCGCCCGACGGCGGCTTCCTCGCCAATGTCGGACGGGCACCGGGTTCCCTGAGGATCGGCATCAGCCTGGACAGTCCGTGGGCCGGGATCTACCCCTTCGAGATCGAAAGGGAAGCGCGGGATGCCCTGGATCAGGGCGTGAAGCTGCTGGAAGAGGCCGGCCACAGCGTGGGCGAAGCGGAAATCCGGTACGACAACCGCTACCCGGAAGCGTTCACCGCTGCCTGGACTGCCGGCGTCGGTAGTGCCCGGATAGCACCCCAGCGCGAGCCTTTGCTGACGCCCCTGACCCGGACGTTCAGGCGCCGGGCGCAACAGCGCAGTGCTTCCAAAGTCAGCGAGGCCCTGGGTTTCCTGCGGCAGTTTGAGCACGACACCATTGCGCAGTACGCCGAGTGGGACCTCATCCTGATGCCAACACTGGCGCAAACGCCGCGGCCCATCGGGTGGTTCACGGGCGGCGGCCACAGCGGCGAACCTTGGCCGAGCGAGTGGGCGGGCGACGCGGATGAGGACTACAAACGGCAATGCCAGTACGCACCGTGGTCATCGATGGTGAATGTGTGCGGACTGCCCGCCATCAGCATTCCCGTTCATACGACGACGATGGGACTGCCCATGGGTATTCAGCTCATTGGTCCGGCAGGTTCCGAGCTGAAACTCCTACAGCTTGCGCGCTCTCTGGAGGCCTCGGCAACGCCTGTCTGACATACGGAAGGTGGTTGCCTGGGGCATTCATCGATGTGACAATGCCCGCAGTCAGTGCCAGCATTAAGAAAATGAGCACACCCCAAACCACGGCTGAGTCCGCAAAGCCAGCGGGCGATACGTCGTTCTTCGGCCACCCAAAGATGTTGGCCAGCCTCTTCTCCGTGGAAATGTGGGAGCGATTCTCCTTCTACGGCATGCAGGGAATCCTGCTCTACTACATGTACTTCACCGCCGAACAGGGCGGTCTCTCCATCGACCAGGGCCTCGCTGCTGGTTTGGTGGGCGCGTACGGTGGCGGCGTTTACCTGTCAACAATCCTCGGCGCCTGGCTCGCCGACCGTCTCTTCGGCTCCGAAAAAGTCCTCTTCGGCTCAGCCATCATGATCATGGCCGGCCACATCGCCCTGGCACTCCTGCCCGGAATTCCGGGCCTCATTGCGGGCCTGGTCCTGGTTGGCATCGGTTCCGGCGGCCTGAAAGCCAACGCGACTGCCCTGGTTGGCAGCCTGTACGGCGAAAAGGATGAACGCCGCGACGCCGGTTTCTCCATTTTCTACATGGGCATCAACATCGGCGGACTCATCGGCCCCCTGGTCACCGGTTTCCTGCAGACCAGCTTCGGCTTCCACGTCGGCTTCGGCGCAGCGGCTGTTGGAATGGCGATCGGCCTGGTCGTGTACTCGTTGGGCCGCAAGAGGCTCCCCGAGGAAGCACACCGCGTTCCCAACCCGCTCCCGGCCAAGGACCGGACCCGATACGGGCTCATTTTCCTGGGCATCCTGGTGATTATCGGCGTCTTGCTGGGCACGGGCATCGTCAACGCCAACAACCTCGCCCGGAGCATGGCCTATGCCGCCATCGCTGCTTCGGTGATCTACCTGTTCCTCATTTTCCGCAGCCCCCTGGTGACTGGCGTGGAGCGCAAGCGCGTGATCGCGTTCATCCCGCTGTACATCGCATCGGCTGCCTTCTGGGCACTGTTCCAGCAGCAGTTCACGTTCATCGCCGTGTACTCGCAGGAGAAGCTGGACCGAAATCTGTTCGGCTGGGAGATGCCTGCCGCTTGGGTCCAGTCCATCAATCCCGTCTTCATCATCATTTTCGCGGGCGTGATGGCCGCGTTGTGGACCAAGCTGGGCTCCCGGCAACCGAGTTCGCCGTTGAAATTCTCCGCGGGCCTGCTCATCATGGGCATCGCGTTCCTGGCGTTCATCCCGCTTGCCGGTGAAGGCAAGACACCGCTCCTGGCACTGGTGGGGATCCTGTTCCTGTTCACTCTGGCGGAGCTGTTCCTGTCCCCCATTGGCCTGTCCGTGAGCACCAAGCTCGCCCCGCAGGCCTTCCACACGCAGATGGTGGCGCTGTTCTTCCTGTCAGTCTCGCTCGGAACTACCCTGGCCGGTATCCTCGCCGGGCTGTACAACCCTGACGACGAGCTCCCCTACTTCCTTGGCATTGGCGGCGTGGCAGTTGTCCTGGCCGTTGGCTTGGCTGCTGCTTCACCGGCGATCAAGAAGCTGATGGGCGGCGTACGCTAGGACTTCGCCCAGCGACACGCAAACGGACCAGCGCCGCCCACATCCGGGCAGCGCTGGTCCGTTTCTGTGTCCCCGGCGAATTTGGGTGGCGCAGCCAACGACGGCGCCCCTGGCGTCAGGCGGGTTTCCCACCTGACGCAAGGGGCGCCGTCGAACGTTTCTTAGTAGTTGTACCTGCTGGTGGAGGCACCGATCGCGGCAAAGAAGATGATGCCGATCACCACCGTCAGCGCGATGCCGAGGTAGCCCATCACCAGGCCGGCGATCGCCATGCCCTTGCCAGCGGGTTCGCGCTTCAATGCGAGGTGGCCCAGAATCACGGCCGCAATCTGCGGGAGGATGACGAATCCGAAGCCAATGTAGACGGCGATACCGCACACCATGCTGGCAATGCTCAGGCCCTTGGGCTGGGTGGGCATGGCGTAGTAAGCGGGCTGGCCATACGGCGACTGCGGCTGGCCGTATGGCTGCTGGCCGAAAGCCTGCTGCTGGTACGGGCTCGGCGGCTGGCCGTAAGGCGAGGCAGGCTGCTGGCTGTAGTCGCCCGGGGTGTAGGCGTCCTGGCCGGCGGGCTGGCCGTAGGCGTTCTGCTCGTACGGCGGGAGCGGCTGGGTGGCGTTGCCCTGGTCGAATGACTGCGTAGGCGGTTCGAACGACGGCGGGACGGGAACGCCCGGGGCCGGCGGGTTCTGCTCGGGAGCGCTGAACTGCGCCGGAGGAACGTACTGCGGCGGCTCGTAGCCGGCCGGCTTATCCTCGTTACCCTTGGATGGCTGATCTGACATAGGAATCCCCCTGAATGTGGTCTTTGATCCCAACACTACCGCCGTCCGGGGCCGCATATAAGGTGGCGCGCATTGTGGCGGCCGGCCGTTGCACGTGGGAGGCCGCCACTAAGGACACTGATGGTAAACGCGGAGTGAACCTTTGGGCGATCCCGGGAGATATCGTCCAAAGAAGTGCGCCATTCGGCGTCACAGGGGCCGGATCACGGACATTTCGTGTCAGCAGCCCCCTCGGTCTGGCATGCTGGACCCCATGGCTAGCCGAGCGGGCACAGTTGCCCTTCCCCAGGACCTTGTTGACATCACAGCCCTGCTGGACGCGTATTTCGACGTAGCTCCGGACTTGGGCGATCCCGCGCAGCGCGTGGCGTTTGGAACGTCGGGGCACCGTGGATCCAGTTTGAAGGCTTCCTTCAACGAGCCGCATATCCTTGCGATCACCCAAGCAATCGTTGAATACCGTGGCCGCCAGGGCATCACCGGGCCGCTGTTCATCGGCCGCGACACGCATGCCTTGAGCGAGCCGGCGCAGAACTCAGCACTCGAAGTGCTGGCCGCCAACGGCGTGACCGTTCTGGTGGACGCGCGCCACGGCTACACACCCACTCCTGCGCTGAGCCACGCAATCCTCAAATACAACAGGGAAGCCGGCGCGGGTACGCCCCAGGCCGACGGCATTGTTGTCACGCCCAGCCATAACCCTCCCGGCGACGGCGGCTTCAAGTACAACCCCCCGCACGGCGGCCCGGCCGACACCGACGCCACAGGATGGATCGCCGACCGCGCCAACCAGCTGCTTGAGAACGGGCTCCGCGGCGTCAAGCGAATGCCGCTGAATGACGCCCTGGCCGCCGAGACCACCGGCAAGTTCGACTTCCTCAGCAGCTACGTGGACGATCTGCCGTCTGTGCTGAACCTCAACGCCATCCGTGAGGCCGGGGTCCGGATCGGTGCCGACCCCATGGGCGGCGCGTCCGTGGATTACTGGGGCGAAATCGGCGAGCGCCACCAGCTCAACCTCACCGTGGTCAACCCCACCGTGGATCCGCAGTGGGCGTTCATGACCCTCGACTGGGACGAGAAGATCCGCATGGACTGCTCATCGCCGTCGGCCATGGCGTCGCTGATCAAGCGGATGTCCGATTCAACCGGCTCCTCGGGTGCGGGCTCCGCCTTTGATATCGCCACGGGAAACGACGCCGACGCCGATCGCCACGGCATCGTTACACCCGACGGTGGATTGATGAACCCGAACCACTACCTCGCCGTCGCCATCGACTACCTGTACCGCAACCGCAGCGGCTGGAACCCGAACTCCGTAGTCGGCAAGACGTTGGTGTCTTCCTCAATCATCGACCGCGTTGCCGCCGGGCTCGGCCGCAAACTGGTTGAAGTTCCTGTCGGCTTCAAGTGGTTCGTGCCTGGGCTGCTCTCTGGCGAAGGTGCTTTCGGTGGCGAAGAGTCAGCCGGAGCTTCGTTCAACAAGCTTGATGGCAGCGTATGGACCACGGATAAGGACGGCATCCTGCTGGCGTTGCTGGCGTCGGAGATCACCGCTGTTACGGGTAAGTCTCCGTCACAGTTGTACAAGGGCCTCACCGACCAGTTCGGCGCACCCGTCTACGCCCGCATCGACGCCGCTGCCACCCGTGAGCAGAAGTCCAAGCTGGGCAAGCTCTCCGCTGCGGATGTCACCGCTACCTCCCTTGCCGGCGAGGAAATCACTGCCAAGCTCACCGAGGCTCCGGGCAACGGCGCTTCGATCGGTGGGCTGAAGGTTGTCACGGAGAACGCCTGGTTCGCGGCGCGCCCGTCCGGCACCGAGGACGTCTACAAGATCTACGCTGAGTCCTTCAAGGGCGCCGACCACCTGAAGCAGGTCCAGGAAGAGGCCAAGGCGCTGGTGGACGGGGTCATCGCGTAGGCGCTGCCCTCGCTGACGCCGGGCAAAATCGCTAGCGACACCCAAACGGGTTGAGGACACTTGAATTCAGGTGTCCTCAGCCCGTTTCTGTGTCTTCAGGCGTTGTGCGTGTCTTCAGCCGGCGTGCGTGTCCTGGGTCCAGAGCCGGAGGATCCTCCGGATGGTGTGGTCGCCGTCGGGGGCCATGTCCACCAGCGCTACTTGGTCAAGGACGACGGTGTCTCCGGACTTTGGGCGCTTCCCGTCGTGGTGCGAAATGTGTGGGCGGTAATGGTCCAGGACGTAGTTCGGGGTAGCAATCCTGGCTCCAACGCCGACTGCTGCCTCCACGATTTCCTCGTGTAGCCCTTGAAGCAGCGGATCGTGCTCGATCAGGCTCACCGGAATGGACCCCATATGCCCGAAACCAGCCTCTCCGCCCACTCTGAGCCGCGTACCAAGCGCGCCCTTGACCGACGCTTCGGCCAGGTCCGCAAGGACATCGGCGACGTCGGCACTCACGTTAGGGCCGACGTCGAACCTTAACAACGTGATGTGAAGCGGCCAGTCGCTGCGCGGAAAAACGAGCCCCTGTTGCACGGGCTCAGTGAACGCTACCCAGATGAGGTTCCGCATAGGCATAGTTTGCCACCCACCGCCCAACCCTCTCCCACATCCCCTAGAGTCGAGCCAGGGGCGATTTCAAATTTGGGGGAAATTATGAGGCTGGAGTTCTGGCACGTTCTGGTTCTGCTCGTACTACTGTTTGCAGCTGCCGTGGTGATCGTGGCCGTGACACTGCTCGTCCGTTGGGTCACCAGGACGGCAGATCGTCGAGATCGAGGCAGCGGACCCAGCCCGGAGTCGGAGCGCTGATTCCAAACCGGAGGAACCTGATTCGAGCGTCACCCCCAAACCCGAGGGATCTGAGTGAGCGTCCAGGGTGCCGGCAAAGCAAAACGCCCGCCCACAGGAATGTGAGCGGGCGTCTGCTGCAGAGACCTTAGACGGTGCGAACAACGTCGTCGTAAGCGAACTTCGGCTTGGCTTCGCCCCAGGCGTCCGGGCCGGGCTGGCCGATGTTGACCACCAGGAAGCTCTTCTGATCACCGGCCGGGAAGAATTCAGCGTCGATCGCGGAGAAGTCGGCGCCGGTCATCGGGCCCGCAGCGAAACCGAGGGAGCGCACAGCCAGGATGAAGTAACCGGCCTGGAGGTGGGCGTTGTTGTTGCCCGTGGCGGCGGCGAAAGCGGGATCGGCGTCGTACATTGCCTTGGGCGCGCCGTAGGCGGGCAGGAACTTGTCCCACTGCCCCTGCCAGTCGGTGTCGTAGGAGAGGATGGCGACCAGCGGAGCGGAGGCGGTCTTGGCTTTGTTGCCGTTGGAGAGGGCGTCCACCAGCTTGGCGCGGGCTTCGTCGGAGCGGACGTACGTCACACGGAGCGGCTGCGAGTTGAAGGCGGTGGGGCCGAACTTGGTCAGTTCGTAGATGGCGCGGGCCTGCTCATCGGTGACTTCACCGGCGAAGCTGTTGGCGGTGCGGGCTTCGGCAAAAATGGCGTCGACTGCTGCGGCGTCAATGACTGCTTCTTCGTGGGCGATCGTCATTCGTGAACCTTTCGCTGGGCCCGGACTCTGAGCCGGCCGGGCACTTCTGCTTTCCATGGTTGCAACTTCAACTTCCGCTGTCCTCTTCCCGTGACGGTGCGTGACGTTGGGCACAGGGTGAAAGTCGGTACCATCATGCTTGTGGGCTGCCGTGCGCTTTGCGCGGCCGCCTCAGCCGCGGGAATGACGACACCAGAAGGGGCCTGATGCCTACCTTTCCCCTAGCGGCCCCTCGCCGGGCCCTGGTAATTCCCATCCTGATGCTTTTGGCGTTCCTCCTACCGTCCGCGCAGGCCTGGGGCTCAGTTGGCCAGCAGCCCGCCAGCGACGACCACGGTAAACAGTTCTTCGGTGCTTTGCTGAACTGGGACAAGGACTCAGCCGCGGACTATGCCCAGCGGCTCGGCGCCCCGGCAGCCCTTTACGGACAAAACGTGTCTTTGCCCATGGACGACGGCGGCCGGGAATACCTCACCGGTTACTTCGCCCAAGTGGCCGACCAAGGCTCCCACGCGCTGCTCACCGTCCGCCCCGGGATCGCCCTGAAGGACATCAGCGACGACGTCGTCAGTACCTTTGCACGACAAATCACGACGGCGGCTGCCGGCTTCAGGGGGAAGGTCTTCATCCGTTTCGCGCCCGAAATGAACGCCCCTTGGGTGGATTGGGGCCAGGAGCCGGAAGCGTACCGGGCTGCTTTCAGCCGGGTAGCTGCAGCCGTTCGCGGCAACCTGCCTGATCCTGTGATGGTGTGGTCGCCCACGGCGGAGAAGGATTATCCATTCCAAGCGGCAACCTCCACGCCACCCAAAGGCGTGCCCCTCTCTTCGTTGGACACCAACGGAAACGGCACGTGGGACCTGGATGACTCCGCGTTTGACCCCTACTACCCGGGCGATGACGTTGTCGATTGGATAGGGCTGTCCATTTATCACGACACCACAGGGGCCGGCGCTGCGCACAACACCCTCCCCGCTGCCGACGAGTTCAACGGTTCGCTGCACGCATCGAGTGGTGGCACGGGTACTGACAATTTCTATGCCACTTACGTCCAGGCCCGGAACAAGCCCCTCCTGGTCGAAACCGGGGCCTTCTACTCCCCCGGCGCTGGTGGCGCCAGCGAGATGGATGTGAAGCAGACGTGGTGGCACCAGGTGTTTGCTTCGGCGGCGCAGCCCGAAAACGGGGCCGTGCGGGCAGTGGTCTGGAACGAAACCACTGACGCACGCGATCAGAGCAAGGTGTCAATTGACTGGCGGACCACTGCCAACCCGTCGCTGGCGGCACCGTTCCGGACTTCTTTGGACGCCTCGGGCCTGACACTCAGTCCTGTCACCGAGAAGGGGCTGAAGGACGTTCCCGGGCTGGAAGCTCCGCAGGCGAAATCCGGCACGGTCATCCAGGGGTGGGCAGCGTGGGCGACTGCCGGAACTGTCCTGGTGGCCGTCGCGGCCTTGTGGCTCCTCTCGTCACGGGCCGCGCCCAACAAGTGGTCCTACGCAGGTTCGGGGAAACGGGACGCCAGAATCGACATGCTTCGTGGACTGGCCATCGTCTTCGTGGTGGTCAACCACGTGGGCATCAACTCGGTCTTCCAGTTGCTGAGCCAGGAGACAATTGGCGTGGTTTCCGGGGCGGAACTCTTCGTGATGCTCTCCGGCGTAGTCCTGGGCATGGTCTATGGGCCGCGTATCGCCACAGAGCTTGGCGATGTGGTGGACGCAACCACCAAGCGCGCGTGGAAGCTCTACTTCACCGCCCTGGCCGTGGTCCTGATTGTTTATGGGCTGAGCCTGCTGCCTTTCATCAACGCCGCGGCTGTTACCACCTTCACGGATCAAGGAACGGGCGCCGCGGGTCATTCAGCCGCTGGAACAACCTATGACCTCTACGCCGGGATGGAAGGCTTGCTGCAGTTTCCGGTCCCCCAAGGCCTGATTCCGGCCCTGCTGTTGCTGCAGGTTGGGCCGTGGCAGTTCAACATCATGGGCCTCTACGTAGTCCTGTTGTTGATCAGCCCCTTGATCCTGGTGGCCCTCTCGCGTGGGCTCACCTGGCTGGTGCTCACCCTCAGCGTGGGCCTGTACATCGCGGGGTCTGTTTTCCGTTTCCGCTTGCTTCCCTCGCAGTTCGAGGACTCGTTTCCGTTGCTGGTATGGCAGGTTCTGTTCGTCCTGGGCATGACGGCGGGGTTCCATCGCCAACGGATCATCGACTGGTTCGCCAATCCTCGTCAACGTGTTCTTCTGGGGGTGTGCGTTTTCCTGGCTGCAGCCTGCGCGCTCTTTTCCTGGAGCGGCCCCTATTTGACCAATCAGCTGGACGTACGGCTGGCCCTCATCCCCGACGCCACTTTCCGGTTCGTTTATGACACCTTCTTCAGCCGGACGTACCTGGGCCCTGGGCGGCTGCTCAACGTCTTCCTCATCACCATCGCCTTTTACGCGCTGTTGAGTGCTTTTTGGAAGCCTCTGTCACGGGCCGTGGGCTGGTTCTTCGTACCGCTTGGCCAGGCCACCCTGTACGTGTTCATCATGCACGTCTTCTTCATCGTGGCCATCGCCAACATTCCTGTCCTGCGGGACGGCAACCTCTGGCTGAACACCGCCGTGTATGTCGCGTTGCTCGCGATTCTGTGGACCATGGTGAAAACGAAGTTCCTTTTCAAGCTGGTTCCGCGGTAGGCGGCTATCACGGGGCGTGCGGGTTCACTTTGGCGGTAATGTTGCACCGAATCCCAATACTCTTCTGAGGAAGGCTCCGCCATGAGCATGCTCGGCACCAAATGGAAGCTCCACGGCAATGGCAAGTCCATCCGCCCCGGCCACGTGGTGGCACCCGATGAGCGGCTCGCCTGGCCCCTGACCATCGGCATCGGCATGCAGCACGTTGTCGCGATGTTCGGGGCGACCTTCCTGGTCCCGATCATCACGGGCATGCCGCCCGCCACCACTCTGTTCTTCTCCGGCATCGGCACCCTGCTGTTCCTGGTCATCACCAAGGGCCGCGTGCCCAGCTACCTGGGTTCGAGCTTCGCTTTCATCGCACCGATCATGGCGTCCCAGCAGCAGTACGGCGTCGCCGGCGCCCTGGGCGGCGTGGTGCTTGCCGGCGTCGTACTGGCGCTTATTGGTGCGGTGGTCCAGAAGTTCGGCGCTGAGTGGATCAACCGGCTGATGCCGCCGATCGTCACAGGCGCGATTGTGGCGCTCATCGGCCTGAACCTGGCGCCGGCTGCCAAGGCTAACTTCGACCTCGCGCCCGTCACCGCGCTCATCACGCTGGTGACGATCATCCTGGTTTCTGTCCTGTTCCGGGGGATTCTGGGGCGCCTGAGCATCCTGGTGGGCGTGGTTGTGGGCTACCTCGTGGCGATGATGCGCGGCGAGGTGTCGTACGAAAAGATGGACGCCGCAGCCTGGGTTGGCCTGCCGTTTTTCCAGACGCCCGAATTCCACATCGGCGTTGTGGGCCTGTTTGTCCCCGTGGTGCTGGTGTTGGTGGCCGAGAACGTGGGGCACGTGAAGTCGGTAGCAGCCATGACCGGACAGAACCTCGACGGCGTCTCCGGCCGCGCGCTGATGGCCGACGGCGCCGCGACGGTACTTGCCGGGTTCGGCGGCGGTTCCGGTACCACGACGTACGCGGAGAACATCGGCGTCATGGCCGCCACCAAGGTCTACTCGACGGCGGCCTACTGGGTGGCCGGTGTTTTCGCCATCCTGCTGAGCTTCTCCCCGAAATTCGGCGAACTGATCGCGACCGTTCCGGCCGGTGTGCTGGGCGGCGCCGCGACCATGCTGTACGGCATGATCGGCGTGCTCGGCGTGAAGATCTGGGTGCAGAACAAGGTCAACTTCTCCAACCCGATCAACCTCACCACCGCTGCTGTTGCTTTGATCATCGGCATCGCGGACTACACCTGGACCATCGGTGAGCTGAAGTTCACCGGCATTGCCCTTGGGTCGGCTGCTGCACTGGTGATCTACCACGGCATGAAGGGGTTGGCCCGCTGGCGCGGGACCGTCGCCGAGCCGGAAACCGAGACGGCAGGGCTGCCGCCTGCGGTGAAGTCGGCGATGAACGCTGCGGCGAAGCGGGGCGGGAAGAAGGGGAGGTAGGGGTGCGGCCCATCACCGACGCTGAGCGGCAAGTACTTGACCTGTTTCTTTCAGTCGAGTTCGAGGGCGTCGGTGCCTTCAGAGAGCAAGCGATGCACATTCTTGGAGTCGAGCCGGACTGCATTTGTGGTTGCCCGTCGATCAAGTTTCACATCGATCGATCGAAAGCGCCTGCCACGCCGGCATATCGCCTGCTCCCAACGGAGTTGGAGGAGCTCAGCCGACCCGCCGGCATCCCGTCGTCTGTGCTTTGTCTTCTCGACAAGGACGGCTATCTGGCAAGCCTGGAATGTGTGTACTACGACGATGTTGTCACCGAATGGCCTGCACGCGACCGTTGTGCAGTCATCCTCCGGGGCATCGGGGGGAACCTGACTTCAGTGTCGCTACCGAGCGGCGTCCTCGTGCGACCCCATGATGACGAAGATCCTTGGGCTTCCTTCAGCGAGGAAGGATTGGGATTCAGGGCAACGACACGCAAGGGATGGGCTGAAACTTATAGCGCCAACGGGGAGTTGGTGTCGCGGCTCATGGAGAGCAAACGATGAAGCGAGAACCCTCGGAAAAGGAACACGGCAGCAAGCCCCGGACGCAGATTTCGGTCCGAACGTACCTTATCTGCCTCGCGGTGCTCATAGCGTTGTCCTTCGGCGCCCCTGCAGTGGAGAAGCTCCTGAGGCCCAGGGCTGAAAAAGTCTGCACCACCGAGGACGTGGTCATTTCCCATGAGAACCGAAGCCGCACCTCCTATAAGCTCGACACCTCGTGCGGGCAACTCGTGGTGGACGACTCGATTGCCGAGGAAGCCAGCAGGACCATCGAAAGACACACAACCTACCGCATGGTTATCGCTTCAGGTCTCCTGGGCGAGTACCTGGTGGAGTTGCCAGTTAAAGTCCAGCCCTGACGGCACTGACAAATGAGATGGCCTAAGAAGCAACGACACCCGAGCACGACGCAAAGCGCTGATCCAGATAACGTTCGCCCCTCCGTAGTCCGGGAAACGATCATTCCCGTTCTGCTGAACGGCCTGGTCGGCATCATCGTGGTGGCAGGGCTTTGGATCACCGTTGTTCCGCCGGAATCACCGGGCAGGCTGTTCCAACTGGTTTTTGGGGGCCTTGTTGTCCTGGGGCTCTGCCTTCGGTCAAGGTTCCCCTGGCTAGCTGCCGCGTGGACCGGCGTTGTGACGGCCGTTGGCTGGAGCTTGGGAATGACCGAGGATCCTTTTTTGGTGACAGGGCTCTGCCTGTACGTTGCCGCGGAACGATTCGGGACTCGGCTTTTTCCTGCATGGCTGATGGTGCTGGAAATTCTTCTGTTTGCGTCCTTGCTTCTGGTCTCTGCGGAGGGCGCCGAAGCGAGCATCCGGGGCATCATCCTGGGTGCCGTCATCATCGGGGCCGCATGGGTCTTGGGAATTCGCACCCAACGCATGCGTTACGAAACCGAGCGCAATGCCCGGGCGCAGGAACGGCTTCGGCTGGCGCGGGATATCCACGACGTACTGTCCCACACCCTGGGAGGGATTGGGGTGCGGGCCGGTGTCGTGGCCCATGTAAAGTCGTCCACCACCGACGATCTGCGATCTGCGCTGCAGGGCATCGAGTCCGACGCCCGTGATGCGCTGGGCCAACTGCAGGTCTTGATGCGCCAGGAACGAACTGAAGCGGCTGATGACACTCCGCCGGGAAGCCTTCCGGAACTGGTGCAGGAGCTCTCGCAGCCGGCCATACGGGCAGGCATATCCGTCCTGATCGACGCCGACGAAAGTGCCCACGACCTCCCGGCCGCGCAGCGAACCACCGCGTATCGAATCATTCAGGAAGCCCTGACAAACGTGATCCGGCATTCCGCGGCTGAAACCTGCCGAATCACCGTCAGGACGGAGGGCGGCGACCTGAAAATCAACATCCTCGACGACGGCCCGGGGGCGGCTTTGGCTTCCAAGAACGGTCACGGACTCACAGGAATGCGTGAACGGGCTCAGTTATTGGGCGGGACCTTCGAAGCAGGACGGGTCGCCAATGGTTACCGTGTGGCTGTTTCACTGCCAGGAACTGCAGGGAGGGTGCACACCCGATGAATGAAATCAGTGTGCTCATCGCAGACGACGATGCTCACATCAGGACGTCACTGCGCCTCTTGATCGACGACGAGCCGGACATGACGGTGTCCGCCGTGGCTGCGGACGGCGCGGAAGCCGTGGAGTCCATCTTGGAGCATCAACCGGATGTGGCGCTCATGGATGTTCGAATGCCACGGATGACAGGCCTTGAAGCTGCAGGCATTCTGGCCTCCCGGAAATCCAGCACCCGGTTGGTCATGCTGACCACCTTCGATCTGGACGACTACGTCTACCAAGCACTCCGCCAGGGTGCCTCGGGGTTCCTGCTGAAGAACGCACCGCTGCCCGACATCCTCAAGGCAATCCGCACCGCGCATGAAGGTAACGCCCTCCTGGCTCCGGAGATCACCCGCCGTCTCATAGACCGCTTCACCCTGCGCCCGGCCGCACACGACCGCATCAGCGAGCTGACAGTCCGCGAACGCGAAACCTTGACCCTCATCGGACAAGGCGCCTCCAACAACGAGATCGCGGCAGCCCTGTTTCTCACGCGAACCACGGTGCGGACCTATGTGAGTAGAATCCTGACGAAACTGGACGCGCGGGACAGAGCCCAACTTGTTGTCATCGCCTACGAAGGCGGCCTGGTGGGTCCTACGCCCATCTAAAGCCTTCCCCCGCCCAAGAGCGTGCCACTACTGTCAACACCTGCAGACAGACAAGCGATGCTGGTCCGGATTGACTTGAGTTATGCCAGTATCTTCCAGAGCGGCCCTTGATGTGCGGCCGGGGTTAAGAACCACCATGGCCCTCGCCGTCAGGGCCGAGACCACCAAACTCCTGACACTGCGTCTTTGCCTCAACACCATGGCGGGAACGGTGCTGCTCACGGTGCTTCTTTCCTGGATACTGACCAAGCTGATCGACGCCGCCCATGCAGCGGGCAGGCCGGAGGAAGCAGCTGGCCTTGAGGGAGGCACGGCCTTTCTGGTCGTCCTTCACTATGGACAAATAGGGGTCATCCTTCTTGCTGCGTGGTCGATGCACCAGGAATCGGACAGCGGCTCGCTTCGAAGCACCTTGATCAGCCTCCCGCAGCGCAGTGCCGTGTTGGCGGCCAAAGCGATCGTGATTGTCGTTGCCGTTTTCATCACGGCTGTCCTGAGCGTATTTGGGTCGGCAGGCATTCGTTGCGTGGTTATCGACTGCACCGCCGAGAGCAGCCAGATAGCAGCAACTCCACAAGCGGCGTCAGGAATCCTTTGGGGCGTGGTCCTTTACTGGATACTCATCGCCCTGTTCACCTACGCCTTGTCGGTGGTCCTTCGCAGCGGATTGGCGGCCATGGGCACGGTCTTGGCGATGGCCCTCATTGTCTCCACCTACATGGTGAACATCACGCCCCTGGCAAAGTTCCTGCCGGATCAGGCGGGAGCCCAGCTCTACCAACTGCCACCTTCCGCGCCGGGCGATTTGGGACCTGCGACGGGCGGATTGGTCCTCGCGGCGTGGGTGTTCGCAGCGCTGATCGCTGCTCTTGTTCTGTTCCGTCGCCAACCAGTTCGCCGCTAAGTGACATCGACTACCGAGGAGATCAGACAGTGATCGAGATCAAGAATCTGAGCAAGAAATACGGGCAGTCGGACGGAATCATCGACGTCTCACTGACGGCCGAGCCCGGGAAGGTCACCGCGTTTCTCGGCCCGAACGGGGCCGGCAAGTCGACCACTTTCCGTCTGCTTCTAGGCCTCGACCGGGCGGACAGCGGGTCCGCGCTCATCGAAGGAAAGCCTTACCGGGACCTCATCGCCCCCCTCTGGACCGTTGGAGCTCAGTTCGATGGCTCAGGAGCCCACAAGGGTCGCACAGCCGGGGCCCATCTCACCTGGCTGGCTCAATCCAATGGCATTCCGCATTCGAGGATCGGTGAAGTCCTGGAGCTCGTCGGACTTTCGGACGCCGCCCGGAAGCGCGTGGGAGCGTACTCGCTGGGGATGGGTCAACGGCTGGGGATCGCCGCGGCCCTCCTCGGCGATCCACGCATTATTGTTCTGGATGAGCCGACCAACGGCTTGGATCCCGAAGGCATCCGCTGGATCCGGGGGCTTCTAAGAACCCTCGCGTCCAACGGCAAGACTGTCCTTATTTCCAGCCATCTCATAAATGAGGTCCAGCACGTCGCTGACCATATCGTCGTCATTTCCGGTGGCCGCATCGTCCAGTCCGGAAACGTCGATGATCTGGTAGCCGGTCACCATGACCTGGAGGCCGCCTACTTTGACTGGACCGGCAACGCAGCTAAGGGAAGCGCCGCATGACTACACTCGTGGACATTGCCCGAAAGCCCAGTCTGTTCCGTGCCGAACTCACCAAACTCGTCACTTTAAGGTCCGTATGGATCACTGCAGCCCTGACGTGGCTCATCGTCGTCCTCGTCGGGTGGTCCCAGGCGGGTCCGGTGGGGGAAGCGCTCCGAACCAATGACCCCGGTCTGGCCCCAGGGGCGAGTCCGGAGACGGTGGGCTTTGACTGGGTTGCGCTGGGACTGATTGGAATCATTGTTATCGGCGTCATTTCCGCATCGAGTGAGTACGTGTCGGGCCAACTGCGGACCAGCCTGGTGGCCGCGCCGAACCGCGAGCGCCTGTACGTGGCAAAATGCACTGCGTTGACGGTGTTCGTCACGCTGCTGGGTCTGGTGACCATCCCGCTGTTGAGCCTGCTGTCCCAATCCGGTCTCGGCGAACTTTCGGTCGTCAACGGGACCGTTCCGGCAAGCCTCGTTCTCCGTTGGGTTGGTGCCATCGCTTTCTGGGATGCCATAGCCCTCATTGGGTTCGCGCTGGGCATCTTGCTCAAGCAGACGCTGATACCGCTATTTGCGCTGATTGTGGTGTCACAACTGTCGTTGATGTTGCTCTTGCTGACTCCGGCTTTTGCCTATCTGCCCACCGTGGCCGGGGTCCTGCTGTTCGATCCCGGCTTGGTGACGGGGTCTTACCCGGCTGCGGACCTGGGTACTCTCACCGCTGCGATAGTAACTTTCACCTGGACAGCAGGCCTCGTGGGTTTTGCAGGGTTCAGGTTCAGCACGCGGGACACCCGCGGATAGCTGAACCACGACGGCGGTCCTCACCACAGACTAAGGCGGGACCGCCGTCGGGCTTGGCTCAGCGACGTACGAGGCCGGTTCTCACAGCGACTGAATATGTGCGGCTACGCGTATGTTCACCAACCTTATCGAATTGATCAGCTTGCTTACTAACGCATCCTTCCCTAGGCTGGAACAGGTCAGACAAACAACTCTCGCAGCAGCGGCACACGCCCAAAAAGCAGCCGAACAAGAGGAGGAACAATGTCAGAACACAACATCGCAGGCAAGAAGGTCGCATTCCTTTTGACGGACGGCGTGGAGCAGGTGGAACTCACCAGCCCGTGGCAGGCCATCAAGGACGCCGGAGGCGAGCCCACCCTGGTAGCCCTCGACAAAGGCAAGCTCCAAGGCTTCAACGGTGTGGAGAAGGGTGACACCTTCGACGTCGACCTCGCGGTTGCGGACGCCGACGCATCCAACTTCGACGCACTGGTCCTGCCCGGCGGCGTCGTCAACGCGGACAACCTCCGCGTGGACAAGGACGCCCAGAACTTCACGCGCTCCTTCTTTGAGCAGCACAAGCCAGTGGCATCGATCTGCCACGGACCGTGGATTCTCATCGAAGCCGGAGTGATCAAGGGCCGCAACGTCACCTCATACCACACGCTCCAAACGGACCTGAAGAACGCGGGTGCCAACTGGAGCGATGAAGAAGTGGTGTGCGATCAGGGGCTGGTCACCAGCCGCAACCCGGACGACCTCCCGGCGTTCAACGCCAAGGTTGTTGAAGAGATCTCGGAAGGCCAGCACGCTGGCCAGACCGCATAGCGGCCACCAGCGTCCTTAAGGCGAGTGCCGCCGTCGTACTTTCACAAGAAGTACGACGGCGGCACTCGCCGTTTCGCTGGCTGTGGCACGGTTCTCAATCGAGGCTAAGGATGCAGTGCTTTCCGGTGGTTTGACCGACTACAACGAACTCAATTTGCAGCGTTTGGGCATTGGGTGGCGGAGCGGGAGTGTATATCCAGAGTGCATCCCACTCTGTGCCGCTACCTGCCATCTTGCCGCCCGTACGTCGGTACCCGGTACCAACATCGTCAGTGAGTTGGATGCCTATCTGGTCGAAGACAGCGATACCCGGCATCTGGGGAGGATGCACTTCCTGGCCAAAAACTTCCAGATCCTTGTCTCGTTCAGACCAATCCTGAAGGTCTCTTAAGAACTGGCTATCTCGAAGTTGGGTTTCGGTGCCGCGGATACCGTTTAGGTGCAGGTGGAGACTCTGTTCACCTGCCCTTTCTCCTACGTATCCGGGTGCCCTATCCAGGTTGATACCCGCGAAACGTACGTTGATCCCGTCGCTGTTCGCGATGACGAGGTCTGACGGGGCAGAAATGATTTTCATAGGCTTACCCTAATCATCGTTCGGCCTGTTGCCCGGGGTGAGGGCCGTCCCGCAGGCCGATGGGCTTACCGAACACACGGTGCGTCAATTAGCGTTGCGAAAGTGCCACCATTCAACACAGATGTTCATTGTTTGTCGTGGGGAGATTGTTTGTACCGCCATTGGAGGACCAAAATCTAGCAACGCTGTGAAAGCTCTGTCGCCAGCAGTGTCCCTCACAAGTCACAATGTCCGTTGAGGGATCCTTTACCGGACGCCCGAATCCATGGCATCGGATCTGGAAACGGGCACCACTGATCACGGCTCTGGGCGAGTTGAAGATACAAGGAATGGGTTAGTCAGAGCCCTAAGACTGTTGAGTGCTGCAATCTGTGGGTACTGATCCCTGTGAAATCGCCATCGATCATAGGCATTCCAGTAGCTCAGCGCCCTTTGAACTGTCAGGCTTATGAATGCCGGATTTTCCTTGGTGAATTGGACATAGGCCTGTTGGAGTTCGGGTCGCTCAGCTAGCGTCGTCCCAAAGAACTGCTTTAGATCGTTGCCGATTTCGATGACGTATTCACCGCAGAGCTGGACCACGAATGGAATCGTCCACGAGGCATTCGCTTCGAGGAGATCCCGGAGAGCCGCTTGGCGGATTCGTCCGTCACCGTGTCTGGACATCCAAGCTGCAAGGATGAGTAATTGCTCTGGTCCCAGATTTTGAGTGCGACTAACCTCCGGCCACTCGTAGTAGGTCCTGCACGGGATTTGAACCAACTCACCCGAGATGTGAATTTTGATGGGGGACGGAGACCGGCCGTTTGTGTCTTGGATGAGTCGCGACATAGTTGGATGGTGTGGACATGCCAGAGCACGGAGTGCTGCGTTGGCATCCGCGCGAAACTCCAAGGGCACGGCGCCGAGGAGAAGTGGATCCATTACGGACGACTCGTTCATTGGCTCATTAAAGCAGCGCCAAAACCCACAGCACCGAAGAGATGCCTTCGCCGTCACTAGTGTCCCATTTCCTTTGGAATTGGGATCCGCAGGGGCGGGACGCACTCCCCCATCATGGATTTGATTGCTGGCTGGCGGCTTCATTCTGTCCTTGATGCCGCGCAGGTGCCCGCAAGGGGATCCTTTACCGGACGGCGCTCCACCCCATCTGCGATGGACCGGTTTCGTCTTTGCAGTCCCGTCTTCCGTATTTCACACTGGTCTCATGCACCCATCGTGGACCCGGATACTTAAGCTTGGGCAACACTCATGGCTCGGGCTCGTTGGAGACGTCCTCTACATCGGTGATGACACGCGGCCTAAAAGGCAGCTCGATCTGGAGAACCCGATTGGGCTACTTCCGTGTCTGGAACGTCCTTACGAGGAAGTCCGAGCAGAACTTGAGGCGCGCGAGCTTGAGCTGTCCATGGTGCCAGGAACACTGCTTTCAACAGTTCCGCTGGCAACAATTCCAGCGACAGCGGTGGCGACTCAGATGAACTATTGGACTTCCCTTTCCGTGCCCTGGCTCGCTTCACTTCCCGCCAGCGACGTCGACGACAACGTCATCATGGCTATCGAAGAGGCGCCTTGGGCCAGCCAGGCGAGCAGGCACGGCGTCCGTAGACTTCGACGGAGTAGGAGTAGAACCTAGTCAAGGTGGCCCGGGAGTCCTTCATAGACTGCCCACGAGCGAAAGTGGATCGGCTTACGGGCGGTGGCGAGAGCCGAGAATCTTCGCTCTGAGGCCTATGATCCCGTTACGTTGTCCTGCTTGCGGCTCATTCACAAATCCTATGTAAACGCCGCCGAGGACCCCGCTATGCGATAGGGCCCCTACGATGACTTTAAGGTGCACTTCTATCAGAACAAGGTCACGGGTGCCATTGACTACGGCTACGACTACAAGGCGGTGTTGAGATCACGGTGAAGGTTATTTGTACAAAGATCCTTTCGATGGATGGGACGGAAACATACGATTCCAACCCCTCTATAACACTTGGCGCCGAGTATTTAGTGACTTCCTTGCTGGCTTACTCCGACAGGCCAACCCAGCTCCAGATCCTGACTGACGATGGGAACTCGCTTGTGTGGTACGACTCACGGTCTTTCGTCACTTCTGATGGCTCGATACCGGACGGGTGGGAAGCGAGAATCAATGACGAGGGTACGCTCGAGTTGGCGCCGTCTAGTTGGTTTGTCGTTGGCCTTTGGGAAGACTATTATGACGGCGACCCTGAAGCTGAACACGTAGTTGCCGCGGAACTAAACAAAATGTTTGCCCTTGAGCGAAACCCCGATTCCGCGCCGCCTAAAGAAGTTGGCCCTAGCTTCAACTAGATCTTCCTGACCCGCCGCTGTCCAAGTTAGGAGGCCGTCTATGCACTATCGCAGCATAGACGCCTCCTGACATTGAGGGCAGCCGGCTTCGGGAGATGACACCAGATGGTTGGAGGATCCGATCGGGGTGCCGTCCCACTTCCTTGGCAGTGGGACACCCTGACTGGGAGACTCCCCCACCCATGGTCCTCGGGTCAGAACGGTGGGCCGGGCGAAAGCGACCGATGCTGCTGGCGGCTACTTCTATATGTCTCTATGTCCGGTCAGGCTTCGGCGGCGGCGCGACGAGCATTCGGGTGAGTCGTTCGGGCATGACATCAGCGAACCGGCTCTCAGGGTGTCCCACGGCACCGGTGAGCTCGACAGGTACCCACTCGCCAGCTTCGGGCCATCGTTCAATGATCTCTTCCCGGCCAAGTGGCCCGTCACCGAATCGGTGCATGATGCCTTCGGGATATTTCTGAACAGCGCCTTGCAGGTGCGGTCGCACGAGGTCGGAGTACAGCGGCGAGAACCAGGCCATCCAGACCGGGTGGGGGCTCAATCCCAACCACTGGCCCCAAGCTTCCTTCTGGGAGTAAAGGCTGGGCTTGGACGCGTAGCACCACAACGATCTGCCGTTCCACCCCCATCCCGAGTCAACTTCGGCGGTGGCGTAGAAGCTGCGAAGCTCGATGGCCACGGCAATGAAGAAGCGCTCCAAAGCTTCCCGCCACCGAGGATCCTCCAGCGCAAGCCGATGAATGCTGATCGAGACGACCTGCACGTCGCCCTTCCTGGTAGGGCGGTCCTGTTTCATATGACCGCCGAAAACACCTTTGAAGTAGGCGCCGGCGGTGGGAAAACTCCCGACGGTCGAAACGTCACAGTCCTCAGAAAAGAATTTCACGAAGGCCTGGTCGCCGTCACGGGCAAGGTTTCGTTGGAGCGGCTCGTAACTGCCAAACCGCTTCGGCAGCGCCTCCGGCAAGTACTGCCGGGCCAGATCCAGGTACCGCTGTGGGAAGTCGTCCCGGACCTCGTCCATGAGGTGATACCAGCGGACCTCCACAATGTCGATCATGGTGTCGCGCTCCGGCCTGGCTGCCGCCCGGGTACTGGTCTTGGGCCAGATCTCTTCGGTCTGCAGATCCTGTGCCGCCCCGTTTCCCTCCTTGGCCAAGCGTTTGGCAAACCGGACAGCATGCGCGATGGACACCGGTTCGGCGCCTTCAACCAGGATGCTGTACATGACGCCGGCGCCAAGGACAGCAGCCGTAACCTCATGCGGAACGTCTTCGGGCTCGACCAGGAACGGGCCTTCCAAAGTGAAACAATACGCGGCCCTCTTGCCCCGGAGGATGTGCCAGTTCTGCGGGCCATCACCACTTCCGCCGTCGGCGATTTCTTCCAGCTGCAAACCTATCGAAGCGTCCACGAGAGCAGTCAGAACCTCGGCGTCAAGGGCTTCGGGCAGGTAGACAGCAAGGTCATATGACATGACCACAGGCTAGATGTGTTCGCTCCTTCATCAAAACCTGCCCGATTATGTGTGGAGCGAAGTCGGTAATCGAAATGACACCGGCTTACTGACCGTCTTGAACAAACGGTTTGGAGACATCCGCCTGGAGTCGGAACGCGTCGTTCGTGTCTTGGAGAATCGTCACGATGCAGGTGTTCCATTTCCTTGGGAGTGGGGCGGTGGCAGTATCGGTATCTCCCATGCTGCCCGGGGGCTCCGCGTAGAGTCTGAGAATGAATCCTGTCGCTGGCGATCATCGTCGTTGAGAAGGGCACACCGGGCGTGGAGATCACCGGGATGATCGACACGATGGGCCATCTCGCCTCGAACTCGCCCATCGTCGAGTTCAGAGAGGTGCGCGTGCCGCTGTCGAACATGATCGGCAAACCGGGCGACGGCCTCCAGTTGGCGAAAGGGGCCTTCTCCTGGACCTCCTCGAGCATCTGGGCTGCAGCCGTCGGCAAAGTGCGCGCCGCGTTCGAGATCGCATATAACTTCGTGAAGACGGAGAAACGGTCAGGCAGGGTTCCAGTGATCGAGCATCAGAACGCCGGCTATATGCTCGCCGACATCAAGACTCGGATCGAAGCGGCACGCTACTTCGCGTGGAAAGCGTCGGATCACTTCGACAAGACCGGGGGTCTCGATCGCGAGCTGTCGAACATGGTGAAGATCTTTAACTCGGAACTATCAGTGCAGACGGTCTACGACGCGATGCGGCTTGTCGGTGTCGACTCGTACGGTGACCGTTCACCATTGGGCAAGGTCATGCAGGATGTTCTGTGCCTGCCGCTCTATGACGGCGGAAACATGGGGGGGTGCGTCGGCGGCACTTGCACGATCTTCTCCGTAACCCCGACTACGACCCCCTGGCGGCGTCCGAGAGCCGCCTCTCGGCTTGACCGGCCTGATTCATACCGCGTGACACGTGCCGTGCTCCGAGGCGGTACCGCGCCAGCGGTACCGCCTCTCCTCTTCGGACAAAATGGTGTCGTCGTCTTCTGTGGTCGCTTGGGCTCTTTCCTAATGGGTCATTGGCCCATTGCATCTCGGAGTGCCGCCGAGGCTACACTCCTGGAGGCTCGTTTCCCAGCAGTCGAATCATTCCATGCCCGTTTTCGTATGGAAACTCTGCATAAATAACGAACGTCCTGCCCGCGGAATGCTCGTTGGCCCACAGGAGCACCTCAGCGATGTCTTTGACTTGGCTAAGTTTCCACTCTTCCGAAACACTCTGATCTGTCCAAAAATCAACTCGGTAACTTGGATTCCGATCGACTCGGTTTACATAACGCGGGTCAATAATTTGTGGTTTCATCGCTGCTCACCAGTTAAGACTAGATTGTCTTCCAGATAGTAACGGTCTGCGTGCCCACCGTCGACATCTTTCCGCCGACCTCGAAGAACCAGGTAGACGTCGCCCTCCAGAAACCAGTTCCGCGCCCGGCGTTGCTCGGGACCGTGCTGTGACTGGGCTCCGGAACATACCACGTTACCTCCGGGCCGTTCACCATGACGGTTTGGGTCGCCGTGGCAGCACCACGATGCTGGAACACCACGTCAGTGTTCGTCGCCGAGTTCGACGGTGCGAACGAGATGATGCCACTGACCCTCAAGTCAACGGAGGGAAGCCCTGTCCCGACGCACTTGATAACCGTCTTCGAGATGGCTCCCTCGGCCCCCTTGGAGTAGTGCGGGTATCTCACCGCGTTGTCCGCTTGTGTCCCTGCGCACGTCACTGCGTAACCCGTAGCACCACTCGCCCGCAAGGTAGTTGTGAAATTCCCGGAAGCATCCACGACCGTAGTGACCTCTTGGAGGGACTGAGGATCGTTCCTGAATGCCTCGCGCTGCAAGATTTGCTGGCTTTCCTGCTCCACAGGCGGCACCTCAGCAAATGCCGGAGTGGCGGTGCAGAGACCAATTGTCAAAATGACGGCGGCCAATAAAGATCTGAAAATTCTCAAAATTCCCCCAAATAGTTTAATCAGCTTTCCGCTGGAAAACCCATAGTCACACATCCAGCAATAATTGCAAGTCAAGTAAATCCATCAGAATTAGGGCAACGAGGTTACCCCCGTAACCGGTTAGGCAGTTCCGTCGTCCGCCTCATCAAAGACCCTCGCAAATGGCAGGAAGCTCTCACCCACCGTCGTTGCCCCACGCTTTGACACGTCGCGGCCCTGTGCCAATGGAATCCCACTGCCTTGGAACCGGGACACTCTCGGTGGGACAGTTCCACACTCGCGCATTCAGTCGCTGGCGGCATTCCGGACGTGGCTGATGCCGCGTCGAACCCTTGGTGGCATCCTCTAACGTGCATGCCGCGCAAACGGCTTTGGCCACTCATTCAGACGCGTTCCATGACCGATGACATCCACAGCATCCGCGGAACATTTCCGCCCCGTATGTTGTGCCAAAACATCCCCTTCAAGCAACTGTCACAAAACAACTTCCGGGACGGTTGGTTTTGGGGCTCACAAAGACCCACATCCATGCTGCACCCACAGGGCGCGGCTGGTCACGGCCCGCACCCGAACAGGAACCAGCACCAGCCCCGCCGTCGCAATGTTGCGCACGTCACACATCGCACATACGCTGGGGTGCGCTGCAGCGTGGCAGCAAGGATGAAAGGCAGTTCATTGGCCAGCGACAAGCTCTCCGTAGTTGTTCGCGTCGACGTCGACGGCGAACAGATCCAGATCGCAGCGACCGGTCGCGTGACCGCGGTGAGCCTTCAGGGGCTCTACCCCGTGGTTCAGCGGACCAAGAGCCTCGGCGGCGGCTTGGGCGTGGAGATGGACCTTTCGGAAGCGACAGTCGATGCAGATGCGCTGGACCAGCTGAAGATCTACGCTGAACTTCATGAGGTGCCCGTCCGCCTGAGCACGACGCCGCACAACGTAACCACGCTGCCGTCCCGGGAAGTCCTGACAACAAGCCAGGCAGCCTAAGAGGAGAACCATTGCGCAAAGTAACCGCCGGACTGTTCCATTCCGTGGATGGCGTGGTCCAGGACCCGTTCAAGTTCCAGTTCGACAGCTTCGACGAGGAGCTGGGCAAGGGCCTCACCAAGATGATCAACACCGTGGATACCGTGGTGTTGGGCCGGGTCAGCTACCAGGAGTGGGCCGGTTACTGGCCGAACGCCACCCAGGACGATGACTTTGCTGCATTCATCAATCCCGTCGAGAAGTTCGTAGCATCCCGGACGTTGTCAGAACCCCTTGAATGGCAGAACTCGCAGCTGATCAGCGGTTCGCTGGAGGACTTCATCACGGATCTCAAGAACCGCGACGGCGGCGAGATCGCCGCATGTGGGAGCATTTCGGTGGTTCGCCAACTGCTGTTCGCCGGCATCCTGGACGAGCTGACCCTGATGACGCACCCGGTGGTGGCGGGCAGCGGCCGGCGCCTCTTCGAGGACGGCGATCCCCAAAACAGGCTCGTGCTGGAGGACCAATACGCCACCAGCAAGGGCAATGTTGTGAGCACCTACAGCCTCCGCAAGGACTGAAACCCACGACGGCGGCAGCCGCCTGCCGCCGTCGACCCGCCTCAGCGCTCATCCCAGCAGCAACGCCGCGCCCAGCTCGCTCCGGAAGTACAGCACACTGTGGCCGTAGCGCGTGGAAGTCACTAGACCGGCATTCCTGAGCACCCTGAGATGCTGATTGACTGCGGACGTGGTCACGCCAAAACGCACTCCAAGCTCGGTGGATGAGGCAGGGGCGGCGAGCGCAGTCAACAGGCTGGTCCGGACCTCCCCGAGCACCGCCACAACAGCGGCTGGGCTCCTCACCTGCTCGGCCTCCCACATTGCTCCTTGACCGCGGGCAGGGTACATGAGCATCGGCGGGTCCCCGTGGTTCACGGGAGCTGAGGCCCTGCGGGTGAACATGGTGGGAACAAGGGTCAGCCCCAGCCCATCGGTCTTCTCGGTCCGCGACGCAGGGTTCTTCAATCGCACGGAGATGACCCGGCCGTCGAATTCCACAGCACCAGACAAATCGTTGAGCATCGTGAACAGGCCGCCGTGGGCAAGTTGCCGGCCGCGGTAGACGATGTCCGCTTCCAGGATGGTGCGCATGCGCAGCCAGTGCGGCGCGAAGCATGTGTCCCAAAAGTCCTTGAGGATCTGCACGAGGCGCTGGATCGCCGGGCCGACAGGGCCGGAAAAGACCGCCGGAACAGCACCGTGCACCCGGATGAGGTCGCCGTGAAACTGCTCGCTGGACATCCGCTCCAAAGCCGCGAACTCGTCGTCGATCCTGGTGAGAGGGGATTCAGGCCGAGGGTTCAGGAAGTCCGGCGTCCAGAGCCGGTGGTCGACCAAGGCCAGCAGGCCATCCAGGTCCAGGCGGGAACGGGCCTCTTCCGTGCGACGCAGCCACGGTAATTGAAGTGGGTACTGGCTGGGATCGCGTATGGCCCGAAGGGAAAGTCCCAGTTCGCACATAGGCGAGATGCCAAAGCGCACACCGCCCAGATCTGCTCCGGACAATTCGTACTTCAACATGAAGCACAACGCTACATCAATACCGGCCGTCATCGGTGGGTGGCAGAACTATGGGTGTGACCAACTCTCCCTCAGACACCACCGAGACTCCCCGGCACGGCCTCCGCGCCGCGCTTTCCGATCCCAGCCTCAAGATCCTCGCATCGGCCATCCTGGTCTCCACAGTGGGTCGCGGCATCTTCCTCACCCTGACAGTCCTCTACTTCAGCCGTTTCGTCGGGTTGAGTGCCGTGGAAATCGCCGTGATCCTCTCTGTTTCCAGCGGGCTCGGTGTCGCGACGTCCTACATTGGCGGCCGCCTGGCCGATCACTTCTCCGCGCGTCGGCTCCTGGTGGGGATGGTCGCTGTCCAAGGTCTCGCGATCGCAAGTTATACGTTCGCCGGGAACTTCGGCACCGCCGTCGTGATTGCCTGTATTACGGTAGGCGTGGACCGGGGCGCGAACGCCACACGCTCCGCGATCATTGCCCGGGCCTTCGAAGGTCCCAACCGCGTCAACGCCCGCGCGGTCCTTCGCACCATCACAAACCTGGGCATCGCGGTGGGCGGCATGATCGCCGGGCTGGCTTTGCTGGCCGGGACCGCCGACGCGTTCCGGGCAATGATGATCGGCGCCGGCGTGGTTTACGTCCTCAGCGCGTTGCAACTCCGCCGCCTTCCAGCACGTGTTGACGCGCCGCGCCACGATCCCTCCAAGCCCGCTCCGAAGCGCGGCGTCTCCCCCTTCAGGGATCGCCGCTACGTTCTGTTGACTGTGCTGTCAGGAATCTTCGGCATGCAGTTCGGGCTGGCCGAGATGGGCGTCCCGCTATGGATTTCACAGGACACCAGCGCACCGGATGTGCTGATATCCGTGGTCCTTGTTATCAACACTGTGTGCGTCATCCTCCTGCAAGTCCCTCTCTCCCGCGGTTCACACGATCCGGGCCGGGCAGGAAAGATCGTGATGACCGGTGGCGTGCTGATGACCGCGGCCTGCGCGCTCTACGCAATTTCGGGTGGAGTGCCGGTGGCGGCCGCCATTACGCTCCTGTGCGGTGCGGCTCTCCTGCACTCTTTGGCGGAAATCCTGTCACAAGCGGGAGCGTGGGGACTCAGCTTCGAACTCGCCAATCCCCTCCAGGCCGGCGCGTACCAAGGGATGTTCGGGATGGGATCGGCGCTGGGGGCCATGCTCGCACCGCTTGTGGTGACCGCTACCGTCGTCGAACATGGCGTCCCGGGTTGGGCCATCCTGGGTGCGGTCTTCCTGGCGTCGTCGGCGGGTGTCGCGCTGATAGCCCGGAAAGCCTCGACGACGGCGGTACCCGCCTGATCGGGGCAGGCGCGGCAAGCGGCCGCCCACTTGTCCCGGACTCCACCCCCGGGACGAGTCGGTGGCGAGCAACATCACCACGGAGTCGGAGGACTTGAGCCCACCATCCTGAAACCATGGAGACAACGAGTGAAAGGGAATCATGGGGGAATGGGTGTGGCCGGCGTACGTGGGTGTGCTGGGAGGGGTGTTCCTCTTTGGCGTGTTCATGGTGCCTATCGTGGCGATCCAGTACAGGATGTACGGCCGGTTCACGTGGCGTCGATTCCTGGGCGCCGCAGGGCTGAGCGTCTACGGTGTTGCCCTGGTGGCCTACACGTTGCTGCCTCTGCCGGATCCCACCCTGTTGAAGTGCGGCCCAGGCGGAAGCACTTTCCAGCCGGTGCCCTTCCAATTCCTCGACGACATCCAACGTGAAACTTCGGGCCTGGGAATCACGGGAACCCTGACCAGCCGCGCCACGCTGCAGGTTGTCTTCAACGTGGTGCTGTTCATCCCTTGGGGCGTGATCGCGCGGCGCTACCTTTCGTGGAACATCGCCGTATCCACGCTGACCGGCGGCATCGTCTCGGGACTCATCGAGGCCACCCAATTCACCGGTTTATGGGGCATTTACGACTGCGCCTACCGTCTTGCCGACGTCGACGATCTCATCACGAACACCCTTGGTGCCTTGATCGGCGCCGTTATTGCTCCTTTGGTCCTCTGGTTCATGCCGCAACGACGTGACCTCCGCGCGGCCCGTGGCCAGAGCCGCCCCGTCACCGTCCGGCGGCGCTGGCTTGGGATGATCATCGACTACGTGGCGTTGGTGTTCCTCGGCTTCGGCTTTGTTGTCGTTTACAGCGTGGGGTTGCTCGCCATCGGCGCGGATCTCCCCGCAGCAGACGACACCTTTTCCCTCGTCCTCATGCATCTCGTTCCCGGGTTCCTGGTGTTCTACCTGCCCGCACTTGTGGGTTCGGGCGCATCACTCGGCCAGCGCGCCGTTTGGCTGCAACCGTATTGGCCGGCCACCCGCCGTCGGGCATTGCTCCGGGCCAGCGCTACCGGCGGCCTCTACGTCGTGTTGTCGTTACTTGGCGATCTGATGCCGGCAACCGCGTTCGGTCCTCTCACCGGCCTCCTGCTCCTGGCCGCCTTCGTGGCGATTCCGCTCACTAAGTCGCGGGGACTTTCGGGCGTCCTAACCGGTGCACAGATGGTTGACTCACGTGAAATCGAACGACGCCGGGTGGCTGGCTTAGTGCCGGGACCGGCCTGGCGTTCGCAAACCACGACAGCAGCTGAGTGACGCGGGGTGCATGTGGCCGGCTCGAGGGGGGGTCTGCTTTCGGGCCGGCCACACTGTCCGCTCGGGCAAGCGGACGAGCGCACCCCCAAGGCCACTGACAACGAGCGGCCCAGGGTATTGCGCGTGACCGGCCGAGGAGGGGGTCTCAACACCTCATAGGCCGTGGCTGCTGCTCTGCATCCGGAATGCGCTCGGCAACCTGTCACTACTTAGTAGTGGCGCCACCCGACGGAACGTGTCATGGTCCAGGTCAGTTTCTTTTTTTATTTTTTTGCGCCTGGTTGCTACTTTTTGCCGGCCTTCAGATCCGAGACAACTTTGGCAATACGTCGTGCGCGGGTCTCAGCGGTCTTGGCGTCCCCGATCGGTTCCACGTACCGCCGCTGGGCACTGTAGTTGAGCGTCCCGTAGAAGGCTTTCGCGTCAGGGTCCGCGTCCAAGGCTGCAGCGAGATCGTCCGGAACTTCCACGACGCGCGGCTGGGTGTCCACCTCGAGACCCACCTCCACCGTGTCACCAGCGGCAGCGCCGGTCAGCTCGCGGTTCGCCGAACTGACGCCCACCATGTATTTCCCGCCCATCACCGCGATGCTGCTGCGGTAACTTTGGCCGTTGATGGTCACCACCACGGGAGGCTTTTTCCCGGCCCCAAGTGCATCCACGACGTCGGAGGGAACCTCGATGCCGGCTTTGTTGCCATCGCCCACGATGGTGGTTGTAAATTGCATGACCCAAGTATGCCGCCACGAACCAGTAGACGCACCCCACCGGCAAGACTAGGTTTCTTATAACGCCCGGAACAGCCACCCCAAGGAGAGAGACCATGGACGAGCAGGATCTTCTGGAACGAATCCAGGCATTGGTGGAAGAGGAACATCATCTCCGCGACTCCGCAGGTTCGGAGACAGCCGGCGACGACAGCCGGGCACGCCTTGCCCACCTTGAAGCCCAGCTGGACCAGTGCTGGGATTTGTTGCGCCAGCGGCGTGCCAAGAAGGACGCCGGAGAGAACCCGGACGACGCCGAGGCCCGTCCTATCAGCGAAGTTGAGGGCTATCGGCAGTAGCTTAACCCCTCAGAAACCGGGCTCGGGAATCTAGGCGCCTTCAAGTACCTGGCTGGTGGCCCACGCCAAGTACTTGGCGGCGTTGGCCACTGCGTCCGCAACATCCGGAACGCCATCTTTGCGCTGCGCGACGTCCAGCAACTGTGCCGCCGCCACGATCCCGTGCTTCGCCAGGTCCTCGGGCGTCACAGTGATACGGCCGGCTACTGCGATCACCGGAATGCCGTGCACACTCGCGGCATCTGCCAGCGCAATCGGCGCCTTGCCCGTGAGCGACTGCTCATCCATGGACCCTTCACCGGTGATCACCAGATCGGCCTCACTCAAATGCGAGGCGAGTCCAGTCAGCCCTGCCACCAGCGCGAAACCACCTTCCAGCGCGGCATCCGTGAATGCCAGGAACGACGCCGGGAACCCACCGGCCGCTCCGGCGCCCGGAACGTTCACGTCGCGCCCAGTGGTTTCCCGAAGGAGCGACGCCCAGTTGCGGAGTCCGGCGTCGAGCATTTCAACGGCGTCCTCATCCGCGCCCTTCTGCGGACCAAAAACATGCGCGGCGCCATCGGTTCCGTACAGCGGGTTTTGGACGTCGACGGCGATGCGGAACTTCACCGCCGACAGCCGGGGATCCAGCTCCGAGACATCCAAGGCTACGACGTCGGCCAAGGAACCTCCGCCCAGGGGCACCACGTTCCCGGCCGCATCCAGGGGCTTGAGCCCCAGCGCGCGCAAGGCGCCGCTGCCGCCGTCGGACATTGCAGAGCCGCCCACACCAAGCACGATCTCGGTGGCACCGGCGTCCAGGGCAGCAGCGATGAGCTGGCCACAACCGTAGCTATGGGCGCGCAGGGAATTCTCGGGAGTCGGCTCCATATGCGCCAAACCGGAAGCCATGGCTGTTTCGATGACGGCCGTGACGCCGCCGAAAGAGTCTTTGCGGATCGCCCAGGACGCACCCACCGGCCTGAGGATGGGTCCCACAACTGCGTTGTTGCGCTCCTCGTAACCAGCGGCAATGGCAGCATCCAGCGTGCCCTCACCGCCGTCTGCCACCGGGAACTGCGTGGTCACAGCATCCGGGTAGACGCGCAAGGCGCCCTCGGCCATGGCTGACGCGGCTTCGGCGGCGGTCAGGGATCCCTTGAACTTGTCCGGGGCGATGAGGATACGCATGCGTCCATCTTGCCAGCTTTGCCCGGAAAGCGCTTGCCCGCCCGTAACCTAGCCGCTGATAACCCTCACCGGAGCACCCTCCAGCCACGCCTTCACGTCCTCGAACGCCTCGCCGTAGAACTTCCGGTAGCTCTCATGCGTCACGTACCCAATGTGCGGTGTGAGGACAGTCCGCGGGGAATGCAGCAGCGCGTGCCCGGCAGGAAGGGGCTCTTCCTCGAAAACATCCAGGGCAGCCCCACGGATCCAGCCCTCCTCCAAGGCACGGATCAGGGCCACCTCGTCAACCAACGGGCCCCGGGCAGTGTTGACCAACACCCCATCGGGACCCAGAAGGCGCAGTTCTTCGGAGCCCACAATGCCTTGGGTTCGCTCGGAGAGCCGCAGGTGCAGCGTCACGATGTCCGACTCACTGAAGAGTTCCTCTTTGCTGACCAGGCGGGCACCTGCTGCCTCGGCGGCCTCCGTGGTGAGGTTCTGGCTCCACGCGAGGACGTCCATGCCGAACGCTTGGGCGTACCCGGCCATGCGCTTGCCGATTTTCCCCAGGCCAACGATTCCGAGCGTCTTGCCTTCAAGTTCAAATCCGACGCCGGTCTGCCAGTCCCCCGCCCGCAGCGAGTTCTCCTCCACAGGCAGGTTCCGTGCGAAGGCGAGCAACAGGGCCCAGGTGAGCTCCGGCGCCGCGGCGGGTGATCCGCCCGTTCCGCACACCACGATGCCCCGTTCCGTAGCGGCTTCGAGATCGATCGCCGCATTCGCCATGCCCGTAGTGACCAGCAGCTTCAAGTTGGGCAACGAATCCAGGACACTTTGTGGAAACCGGGTCCGCTCACGCATCGCCACAATGATATCGAACGGCGTCAACGCAGCCACGGCTTGGTCCTCCGAAACGAAAGGTGCGATGAAGACGCTGACCTTCACGCCGTCGTCGGGCAGTGAATCCCACGGTGCATAATCCCCGGAAACCTGCTGGTAATCATCAAGAATGGCTAAACGGAACTGGGTCACGGCAATCTCCTCCCCACAGCGGCTGGTGGTACTGAACACCATCTCACGTTAGGTTTTTGAGTGTGAGCCAAAATGTGACCTCCACCATGCCCAAGCCCGAGCACCCCCGCCCACAAATGGTCCGTGAGAACTGGATGAACCTCAACGGCACCTGGGGTTTTGAGATCGACGCCGGAGACTCCGGCGTGGAGCGTGGGCTCACAACGCGCGAACTGAACAGCGAGATTCTGGTTCCTTTCGCGCCCGAGTCGGCGCTTTCCGGGGTTGGGCACGTCGACTTCATGGAAGCCGTCTGGTACCGGCGGACGGTCACCATCCCGCAGGAGTGGGCAGCGCACAATGTGCTCCTCCACTTCGGCGCTGTGGACCACGACGCAACTGTCTGGGTGAATGGAGTCGAGGTTGCGCGGCACCGGGGTGGTTTCACGCCGTTCACCGCCGACTTGGGCGGAGTAGTAGAGCCCGGCGCGGACGCAGTGATAGTGGTGCGCGCCCGGGACTCACGGCACGGGATGCAGGCACGCGGCAAGCAGGCAACCTGGTACAACAACACGCACTGCCAATACACGCGCACCACCGGAATCTGGCAGACCGTGTGGATGGAAGCCGTGCCCGAGGTCTACATAAAACGCCTCCGAATGACCCCCAACCTGGCCGACTCAAGCATCACCGTGGAAGTCCCGATCAGCCGGAACCGGAGCGGACACACAGTCACGGCAGTTCTCAGCGATAAGGAAGAACTGCGGATTGAAGCGCAGGCCAAGGCGGACCTGGACCTCACACCATCGCTCCGGCTCACCATTCCCGCCGAAGCACTGCGCCCATGGTCGCCGGAAGACCCGTTCCTCTACCACCTTGAAGTGAGCGTGCGGGACAGCGCCGGCGAGATTGTGGATTGCGTGAGCAGCTACGCCGCCATCCGCTCGATCGCCCTGGACGGCAAGGTTGTCCGCATCAACGGCAATGCGGTTTTCCAGCGGCTGGTCCTGGACCAGGGCTACTGGCCGGACTCCTTGATGACCGCGCCCGATGAAGCCGCCTTGGTCAAGGACATCGAACTGTCCATGGCAGCCGGATTCAACGGTGCCCGTTTGCACCAGAAGGTTTTCGAAGAACGATTCCTCTATCACGCGGACCGGCTGGGCTACCTGGTATGGGGCGAATTCGGTGACTGGGGCGTTTCAGGCGGCGGCACCATCGGCCACAACCAACAACCGACGGCCAGCTTCGTGGCGCAGTGGTTGGAAGTCCTGCAGCGCGATTACAACCACCCGTCCATCGTCGGCTGGTGCCCCCTCAATGAAACCCACCAGGTGCTGCACGACCGCCTCACCGTGCTGGACGACGTCACCCAGGCAATGTTCCTGGCCACCAAACTGGCCGACCCCACACGGCCGGTGATCGACGCGTCCGGCTACTCCCACCGGATCCGGGAAACAGACATCTACGACTCCCACTCCTACGAACAAGACCCCGACCGTTTCCGCATGGAACAGCAGGGCCTTGCCGACGGGAAGCCGTACATCAACAAGAAGGCCGACGGCGAGGAGTACTCTGTGCCCTACGCCGGGCAGCCGTACTTCGTCTCCGAATTCGGCGGGATCTGGTGGAACGAGGCCGAAGCCCGGCAGGCAGCGGGGGTGGCAGGCACCGACGTCGAAAGTTCCTGGGGCTACGGCCAGCGGGTCACCAGCGAGGAGGAGTTCTACACCCGCTTCGACGGGCTCTGTGGCGTCCTGCTGGAAAATCCGGACATGTTTGGTTACTGCTACACCCAGCTGACCGATGTGTTCCAGGAGAAGAACGGTATCTTCACCTTCGATCGCAGCCCCAAGTTCGATCTCGAGAGGATCCGGGCCAGCCAGCTCCGGAGGGGCTAGACCCACTGACCCCGGCGGATCAGGACTTCCTTGAGCAGATCCAGGCGGTCGGACACGATCCCGTCCACGCCAAGATCCAGGAGCCGCTCCATCTCGGCGGGATCGTTGATGGTCCACACATGCACCTGCCTGCCAACGCGGTGGGCACGGCGTATGAATCCAGCGGTCACTACCGGCAACCGGCCGTACCGGACAGGGACCTGGAAAACGTCGACGCCGGTCAGCAAGCTGCGTGCCAAACCCGCCGGCAGCACGGGGCCAAGAAGGACAAACAACGCAGTCAATGAGCTCCCGGCAGAAGATGCCACCCGACGCGACAGCTTCGCCAGGACTGCCCTGCGCCGCCTGTCCGAGAAACTGGTGACCAGGACTCGGTTGTGGACGCCGTGCCTTTCGATCGCCGAAGCCAGGGCAACAACCGAGTTCCAGTCTTTGACGTCAAGGTTCAAACGGGCATCCGGCAAAGACATCACCAGCTCATCAAAAGTTGGCACCGGCTCCACACCGCCGATCCGGGCCCGGGCCACCTCAGCGGCGGTCAGCTCCGAAATCCTGCCGGTCGAGTCGGTGACCCGGTCCAAGGATGAGTCGTGGAAGACCAGCAGAACATCATCGGACGTGGTGTGGACATCCGTTTCCAGATGCACGGTCCCGAGCTCCACTGCAGCCTTGAACGCCGCCATGGAATTCTCCAGCCCCTCCCGGGAAAAGCCGCGATGAGCCAAGGCCAAGGGTCCTGACGAACCGTCCTTGCGGAGGAAATAGGGCAGCGTCACACCCGTAGCGTAGCCCATCGCGAAGGTGGAACTAGCCCTCCTGCTGGAGCGCCGCCGTCGTCTGCGGAACGATTTCCACGCCGTCGCTGATGTGGACAAGCGTCCGGCCGCGGCCGCCGTCGAGCTCCACCCACACGGCGGTGGCGTCGCCGGTGACGGCGTCAATCACACCCGCCGACTCGTACCCCGGTGTGAGCGTTACGCTGACGCGGTCGCCCTGGCGCAAGGAACGCCAGTGGTGATCCGGTTCGATGCGCCGCAGCGGCGCTGTGTTGAAATCGTTGATCCTGCGCTTGGCCATGATTCCCCCTGCATTTCGACTGGTAGACACGATGCGAACGGGTCCGTGGCTGGAAGCCTACGGGCGCAAGGTGAACGCCGGTTGTATGGAGGCTGGGAAGTCGGTGACAGCCCGAAACTGCAAGACTAGGGGAATGACTGTGTTGATAGCCGGCTGCGGCGACCTTGGAACGGAAACCGGGCTTCGCTTCGCTGCGGCAGGCCACGAGGTTGTGGGCTTGCGCCGTTCCCCCGGGAAGCTGCCCCCCGAAATCCGTGGCGTGTACGCGGACCTCGCCACGGACGTGCCGGAATTGCCGGCAGATGTGGACATTGTGGTGGTGGCCGTCGCCGCCGATGCCTCCACAGAAGAGGCCTATCGCGCGGCCTACCTGAACGGGGTGAAGAACGTCCTGGACGCCCTGGAACGGCAATCCATTGAACCGCGGCGGATCCTCTTCGTCTCTTCCACTGCCGTGTATAAGGATTCCGGCGGGGCTGTTGTGGACGAGACGACACCCACGGAACCCACACGATTCAGCGGAAAGGTGCTGGTGGCGGCGGAGGAGCTGCTGTTCACCCGGACGCGCGGAACGGGCACCCAGCCAATCTCCCTCCGGCTCGGCGGGATCTACGGCCCGGGGCGCACCCGGCTGATCGACCAGGTCCGGAGCGGCACGGCTGTCATCCCCGCGCAGCCCCGGCACACCAACCGTGTCCACAGGGACGACGCTGCCGCCATGATCGTCCACCTCACCACCATGGAGGCCACCCCGGACCAGGTCTACGTGGGTGTTGATGATCACGCCGCCGAAATGGGCGACGTCATGCGGTTCCTCGCGGCCGAACTGGACTGTCCGGAACCCCCGACGGCGGCACCTGAGAGCGCGTCCGACGCCGGCCCCGGCGACAAGCGCTGCTCCAACAAACGGCTCCGGGCGACGGGTTTCGAGTTCACGTTCCCGAGCTACAAAGAGGGGTACCGCGCGTTGCTTTCCGGCGAGGGCGTACGCCACCCGTGAAGCGCGTGCCGCTTGCCACAGGAGTGCAGGGGTGGGGCCGTGCCTACTTCGCAACGCAGGCGATTGCCGGACTGGCGTGGTGGATCCTGGTTTTCCTGCAGCCTTCGGTGCGCGCAGCCACCCTGGGCAACCTCGACCCCATCGCTGTAGCCGCGCTCGACGTTCCCCTGTTCGTGCTCTGTCCAGCCCTCGCGGCTTGTGGCATCAGGGCCGCAGCCGTGGTGGCCACGGGCTGGACGGCCTTGGTGGCAGCCGCGCTGGCTGTCTACGCCACGTTCACTTCGGAAGCGGGCTTGGGCGTCCTGATGATGATTGCCGCCACGGCCTGCTCAGGCCTGGCGCTCTGCCTTGTCCTGCTGGGGCGGGTTCCCACGGACTGGATCATCCGCGGTCCCTTCGCGTTCCGTTCTGCTGCTTCGAGCCGCCCCGCGTCGGCCCACGTAAGTGCAACCATCGGGCAAATGATCCTGTTCTGGGGCTTCTTCCTTGGTGCAGTCCCGCTGGTCATCTCGTGGCTGGAACGTCGCTGGATGGTGTACCTGCCCTTCCCGCAGTCTGTCGCCACCGCGGGCGCCGTGATCTTGATGCTGGCGAGCGTTCTTGGGGTTGCTTCCGCGGTGACCATGTCGTCCCGGGGCCGTGGCACACCGCTGCCATCGGCCATGCCCAACCACTTGGTCATCGCGGGGCCGTACAGGTGGGTTCGTAATCCGATGGCGGTCGCCGGCATCGCCCAAGGCGTGGGAGTGGGCCTCATCCTGGGGTCCTGGCTCGTGGTCGCCTACGCGATGATCGGCTCTTTGGTGTGGAACTACGCCGTTCGACCGCTCGAAGAAGCAGACCTCGAAAACCGCTTTGGAGCCGAATTCCGCCGGTACCGTTCGTCAGTGAGCTGCTGGGTCCCGCGCGTCGGGCGGAACTAGACCCGCTGCTCTGTCAGCTTCGCCTCGAGAACCTGGGCCACGCCGTCGTCGTCGAAATGCGGCGCCTGCTGGCCCGCCGCGAGGATAGCTTCCGGGTGTCCGCTGGCCATGGCATAACCGTGGCCGGCCCAGCGCAGCATCTCAATGTCATTGGGCATGTCCCCGAACGCCACAACATCGGCGGCGTCGATCCCCAGCGACTCGGCGTACTTGGCCAGGGTGACGGCTTTGTTGATGCCCGGTACGGACATCTCCAGCATCGCGGTCCGCGGAGCTGAGTGCGTGGTGGACACGAGATGCGCAACAGCCGGCTGCACCTCTGCCAGGAACTCGTCAGGCGTCCCCTTGCGGGTGATGGCAAGGAACTTTACGACGGCGTCATCCGCCGTGAGCGTCTGGTCCAGCGGTTTGGGGGTGAACTCGGCAAGCAGTTCGCTGGTTTCGTTCTCGATGAAGCCCGGCTCCAACTGGAAGCCGGTGAGCGTCTCCACGGCGAACAGCGCGTCAGGCCTGATGGACTTGATGATCCGGCGGGCCTCGAACACTGATTCAGCATCGAGGACGCACGAGGAAAGTGCCTGCTCCGTTTCCAAATCCCACACCACGGCCCCGTTGGAACAGATCACGATTCCACTGTGCCCCAACTGTTCCTGAAGCGGGTACAACCAGCGCGGTGGTCGACCCGTAACGAAGACGAGCTCCACTCCAGCATCGCGGCATGCTTGGAACGCCTTGATGGTCCGGTCGCTGATTTTTCCGTCGTGACCGAGGATGGTGCCGTCAATATCGCTTGCTACGAGCCGCATCATGCCAGTCTACGTTGGAGCGAAACAGGCGGCTGCGCACCGCAAAGCCTCCACATTTTCAAAACCGGGAGCATAGGCTGAGTTGATGAGTGACAAGACCATGAGCGAAGAACACAGCACACGCGGCGCGTACGTCACCGGCGGTGAATTCACCCGCGACACCAACTACATCGAGGACCGCATCACCCGCGATGGTGCTGCCGGGCCAAACGGGGAACCCGGCTGGCCTGTGGAGCCGGGGCGCTACAGGCTGATCGCGGCGCGCGCCTGCCCGTGGGCCAACCGCTCTGTGATCGTGCGGCGGCTGCTGGGACTCGAGGATGTCATCAGCCTGGGCCAGCCCGGCCCCACCCACGATGCCCGCTCCTGGACCTTCGACCTTGATCCCGGCGGCAAAGACCCCGTGCTGGGGATCGAGCGCCTGCAGGAGGCCTTCTTCCGCCGTTTCCCGGACTACCCCCGCGGCATCACGGTCCCGGCCATCGTAGATATCCCCAGTGGGCAAGTAGTCACCAACAATTACCCGCAGATCACGATCGACTTTTCCACTGAATGGACAGAATTCCACCGCCCGGGAGCACCGCAGCTGTACCCGGAGCACCTCCGCGAGGAAATCGACCAGGTCAACAAGCGCGTATTTACCGAGGTCAACAACGGCGTCTACCGGTGCGGGTTCGCAGGATCACAGGAAGCCTACGACGCCGCCTACACGCGCCTGTGGAATGCCTTGGACTGGTTGGAGGAACGGCTGTCAACGCAGCGTTACCTGGTGGGCGATTCCATCACCGAGGCCGACGTCCGGCTCTTCACCACCCTGGCGCGCTTCGACGCCGTCTATCACGGGCACTTCAAATGCAACCGGAACAAGCTCAGCGAAATGCCGGCGTTGTGGGGCTATGCAAGGGACCTGTTCCAGACACCCGGCTTCGGGGACACCATCGACTTCGTTCAGATCAAGCAGCACTACTACATCGTCCACGAGGACATCAACCCCACGCAGATTGTGCCCGCGGGCCCTGATCTTTCCGGCTGGCTCACGCCCCACGGACGGGAATCCCTGGGCGGCAGCCCGTTCGGGGACGGCACTCCCCCGGGGCCGGTGAAAGCCGGCGAAGAAGTAGCGCCGGGGCATGGCGCCGGCTAGCCACTTCTGCGTGTCACGCCATCCCGTGGTTAAGCTCGGCACGCGTTGGCGGGTTGGCGCCGGCGCGTGAAACGGTCACCGCGGCCGCGCGTGCTGCGTGGTCCATGATTGCGGCGAGCGTTTCGGCGGGCAGTGCCCTCAGTGCCTCGCGGTTCTGCGCCCCGTCCAGCCCGTGATCCACAATCGCGGACAGCAGCCCCGCCATGAACGAGTCCCCGGCGCCCACGGTGTCCACCACGTCCACAGTCGGAGCGGGAACCTCGGTTTCACCCGCCCGGGTAATGCCCCACGGCCCACGCGAACCGCGCGTCACCACCACCAGGGCCGGCCCTTCGTCGCCGCCCAGGGAGAGCCAGCGACGCGCGGATTCCGTCGGATCCACGCCGGGATACAACCATTCAAGGTCCTCGTCCGAGGCCTTCACGACGTCGGCAAGCGCCACGAAGCGCTCAGCTTGCGTCCGCGCGTACTCAACATCCCTGATGATGCTTGGACGGCAGTTGGGATCGTAGCTGATGGTGCTGTTCGGGTGGGCATGCTCGACGGCGGCAAGAACCTCCGCGGCGCCAGGCTCCAGGAAGGTGGCTATGGAGCCGGTGTGCAGCAAGGTGGCACCCTGCAGCATGAGGGGCAGCCGCCCGGCGAGTCCCGGCAACTCCCAGGTGAGGTCGAAAGCGTAGGTGGCTGCGCCGTCGTCGTCTATTTGCGCGGTGGCCACGCTGGTTGCTTTGTCATCGGGCGGAACCGGGACCATCACGGAGCTCGAGCGCAGATGCGCTGCGACGGAGTCTCCGTAGGCGTCCTTGCCGTAGCGGCCGATGAACTGCACCGGGTGGTCCAACCTTGCCAAGCCCACGGCAACGTTGAGCGGGCTGCCGCCAACGTGGGCCTCAATTCCAGAGGAGCGTTGGACGACGTCTACCAGGGCCTCACCAATGACAGTCAGCATGGGTCAACTCTGCCAGAGGACAACTGCCGCAGCCCAACAATTACGACAACAGTCGCTGCACCAACTCGCGGCACTTCTTGTACGCGACCGCCTTGGGGTCAATGAGGTCGAAGTGGTCGCCCGGAACCCGCAGCAACTGGGCCGAACTTCCAGCCGCGGTGGCTGCGGCAACGTAGGCCTCGGACTGGCTTGCAGGAACGTCCTCGTCTTCCGTGGCGTGCACGGCGTAGACGGGGACGTCAATCGGCAGGGAACTCATGGGGTCAGCGTATTTATGCCGTTTGGGGAATCTTGCCGAATCCCCGCCCATGAGGTTGCAGACAGCGCCGTTGCTGAGGTTCAGCTTCTCGGCTGCCGCAAGGTTCAGCAGGCCTGATTGGCTCACCACTCCCGTCAGGTGCACGGCATTGTCCTCCGGTGCCCTCTGGAGCTGACGGTCGGCGTCGGGGGCGCCGATGTCCGAGAGACGGTGCCTGCCCGCAGCCCAAACCGCGAGGTGGCCGCCGGCCGAGTGGCCGAGTGCCACCACTTTGCCAAGCTGGAGGTCGTGGTCCCCGGCTATCTGTGAGAGGTGGTCGATGCCGGCGAGGATGTCCTCGAATGTATGGGGCCAACCACCGCCGTTCCCGGCACGCCGGTATTCGAGGTTCCAGGCGGTGATTCCATGCGCTGCGAGGTCCCGTGCCAGCGGTTCGCCGAGCTCCGCACCGTATTGCGAGCGCCAGTATCCGCCATGGATTACAACGGCTATTCCACCGGCCACAGCTGATGCGCCGCGATGGTTTCCGTTGTTCGGTTCAGGTATGAAGAGTTCGCCCCACTGACTGGGGTGTTCGCCGTAGCTGTACTTGTGCCGCAACATTGCGCCCTCCTTTGTACTGAGCCTATCGTGACGGTTCCGTAGTTTGGCTAGAGGCACCCCGACGGCGGGTGGCCCGGTTCACTGTCGCAGCCGCCACGTAAGCTGGGGGCATGGCAAGCAATTGGGACAGCCTGGACCAGGCCCAGCGGGATGCAGTGGATGCGAATGTGGCTCTCTATGAGCGTGTCCGCCCTGCTCTGAAGCGGGTCACACGGGACGTGCTGCTGACCCTGCGGGACATGTTGAACGACGCCGAAGTCACCCCTTTGTTCGTCACCGGCCGGACCAAGACCGTTGAGTCGTTCCGCGAAAAGATTTCCCGCACGGATGATCCCTTGGAGCCGGGTGGGCCACGGGTGCTCAAGTTCCCGGACCCTTTCCGCACGTTGAACGACATGGTCGGCATCCGGGTGATCACCAAGCTCCCGGCGGAAAACGCCGCCGTGGCCAACATCATCAAGCGGCAGCGGCAGCTCTTCGACTGCCGTGGCGACCGCGAGAAGGACATCGGTTCCATCGAATCCGGGACCTACGGGTACTCCAGCCGGCACCTCATCCTGCGCACCATCCAGAATGAAACCGTCAAGGAGTACCAGCACGTCTTCAACCCGGACATGCCCGCCAACGGCAGCTATTTCTTTGAATGCCAGATCCGCACAGTTTTTGCGCATGCCTGGAGCGAGATCGAGCACGACATCCGTTTCAAGGCGGAGGACCCGCGCGCATGGACGCCGCATTTCGACCGGCAGTTCACGGCAACGGCCGCCATGCTGGAAACCGTGGAGAGCGCCTTTGCCGATCTCCACGAACGGTACGAGGAAGTCCGCGGCTACTGGGACCTGGAGGGCGAGGGCGGCTCACCGTTGACTCCCAACCGGGTTCGTGACGTCTGGCGTACGCTCCTGCCGCACGTTGACCGTAAAGTTGATGACGACTGGGGATGGGCCGCCGAGCTGCTGGCTGCCCACGGACTCACCAAGACCGTGGAGCTGGCCGGGCTTCTCAGCGCCAACCGGATCACCGAGGTCCGCAAGGCCCTGGACCATCGCTACTCACCCGGCCCCGACCGCCTCCTGGACGACCTCCTGCTGTGGCAGTACGGAACCGAACACATCGATCTCACTGCTGAGGCGCCCGACGCCGTTCCGCACCCGCGGCGCGACAGCCTCCAGCGGCGTCTTAAGCAGATTGAGCGCTACCGCCAGACTGCACTGTAAGAAACCTGCCCTGTAAGGACCCATGACTCCCGAGCAACTCATGTCACTGCGGGCGACCTTCCGCTCGCCCCGCCGGCTGCTGACGGAGTCCCTCGCGGGCCTCGTGGTGGCGTTGGCTTTGATCCCGGAAGCCATCGCATTCTCGGTGATCGCCGGAGTGGATCCCCGTATCGGCCTGTTTGCGTCGTTCACCATGGGCGTGGTGACGGCTTTGGTGGGTGGCCGCCCGGCCATGATTTCCGCCGCGACGGGAGCCGTGGCGTTGGTGATCGCCCCCGTCATGAAGGAGCACGGCCTCGACTACCTGATTGCCACGATCATCCTGGCGGGCGTCTTCCAGATCATCCTGGCCGTCCTCGGAGTGACGCGTTTGATGCGGTTCATTCCCCGCTCGGTGATGATCGGCTTCGTCAACGCCCTGGCCATCCTGGTTTTCATGTCCCAGATGCCCGAACTCTTCAACGTGCCGTGGATGGTCTATCCGATTGTCATTGTCGGTTTGGTGATCGTGTTCGGGCTGCCGCGGCTGACCACAGCAATTCCTGCACCCTTGGTGGCGATCGTAGCCATCACACTGGTGACGGCCCTGGGCAACATCGACGTTCCAACCGTCAGCGACAAGGGCGAGCTTCCGGACAGCCTGCCCGGCTTCTTCCTGCCCAACGTTCCACTGAACCTGGAGACGTTCCAGATCATTGCGCCGTTTGCACTCTCCATGGCGCTGGTGGGTCTGCTGGAATCCCTCATGACCGCCAAACTGGTAGACGACATCACGGACACGCGTTCCAACAAAACCCGGGTGTCGTGGGGGCAGGGAGTAGCCAACATCGTCACCGGTTTCCTGGGCGGCTTGGGTGGTTGCGCGGTGATCGGGCAGACCATGATCAACGTGAAGGGATCAGGTGCCCGGAGCCGGCTCTCGACCTTCCTGGCCGGCGTGTTCCTGCTGATCCTGGTGGTTGTGCTCGGTGACATCGTGGGCATGATTCCGATGGCAGCTTTGGTGGCCGTGATGATCTTCGTTTCACTGATCACGTTCGACTGGCACTCCGTTCGGCCCTCAACGTTGAAGCGGCTGCCCAAGTCCGAGACCGCCGTCATGATCCTGACCGTTGCCGCCGTGGTGGCGACGCACAATCTGGCGGTGGGTGTCGGCGTCGGCGTCCTGGCCGCCATGGTGCTGTTCGCCCGGCGGGTGGCGCATTTCGCGACCGTCGAACGGACTGAACTGGAGCTGAACGGCGAGAGGGTTGCGACGTACACGGTGGATGGTGAGCTGTTCTTCGCTTCCTCCAACGATCTCTATACGCAGTTCGATTACGCAAAGGATTCCTCAGACGGCATAGATCGCGTGGTCATAGATCTCCATGGTTCGCATATTTGGGATGCTTCCTCCGTATCGGTGCTGGATTCGGTGACGGAGAAGTACCGGAACCATGGCCGCGAGGTGGAGTTCATCGGGCTGAATGAGGCCAGCGTCCGCATGCGTGAGCGCCTGGCAGGGAAACTCAACCCCTAACCCCACTGAGTCGCAGTTCAGGTCGTTCCCAGCGCTCAAAACGGCCTTAACTGCTACTTAGTTGGGTGGGGAAACAGCGGTCATCTGACATATACGCCTGCCTGCAAGTAAAGAATTCGTTGTGGTTGCCGGCCGGATGTGAGCATGGATGAATGCTTGAGGCAACCAATAACGCACCAGACTCTGAACAAAAAGCCGCACCCGTGAATGCCGCCCTCGCCGCTGAGGCAAGGATTGCGCGGATCGCGGTCACGGTGTTCCCACTCCTCGTTGTGGTTGCCGGCGTCCTTGGCTTCCTCGTCCCGGACCTCTTCAAGCCCATGGGTGTCTCAGTTCCCTATTTGCTGGGGGTCATCATGTTCTGCATGGGCCTGACCTTGACCCCTCCGGACTTCGCGTCAGTAGCACGGCGTCCGTGGGCGGTAGCGCTGGGTATCGTGGCACATTACGTGATCATGCCCGGCGCCGGCTGGCTCATTGCCGTGCTGCTGCAACTGCCTCCTGAACTGGCAGTGGGGCTCATCCTGGTGGGCTGCGCACCGTCAGGTACGGCCTCCAACGTGATGGCGTTCCTGGCCAAGGGCGATGTCGCACTGTCTGTTGCTGTCGCGTCCGTTTCCACGTTGATCGCGCCTCTGGTGACGCCGGCATTGACGCTGTTCCTCGCCGGTTCGTTCCTCCACATCGACGCCGGGGCCATGGTCCTGGACATCGTCAAGACGGTGCTGCTTCCCGTCATCGCCGGCCTCCTGGCGAGGTTGTTCCTCTCGAAGCTCGTCGCGAAGGTGCTTCCGGCACTTCCGTGGGCATCCGCCGTCGTGATTTCGCTGATCGTCGCGATCGTTGTGGCAGGCAGTGCCAGCAAGATCGTGGCCGCAGGCGGCATCGTGTTCCTTGCTGTGGTTCTCCACAATGGCTTCGGCCTGGGCCTCGGCTACCTGGCCGGCAAACTCGGCCGTCTGGATGACAAGGCGCGCCGTGCGTTGGCGTTCGAGGTCGGCATGCAGAACTCTGGCCTGGCCGCCACCCTGGCCACCGCGCACTTCGGTGCGCTGGCTGCGCTGCCGTCCGCCGTGTTCTCGCTGTGGCACAACGTTTCCGGCGCGATCGTTGCGGCCTGGCTGGCGCGCCGCCCGCTGAAGGACTGACATTGGCCGGGGGTCTTGACGCCGCACTTGCATTTTGCAAGTATGGCCGCATGAGCCTCTTTATTACCTGCCCCGTTGAGAGCGTTGAGCGTTCGACCGCCTTCTATACCGCCCTCGGTTGGACTCTCAACACCGAGATGTCCGATCACAACGTGTCATGTTTCGCGATCGCGCCCGAGCAGTACGTCATGCTCGGCAGCCGCGAAATGTACGCCAGCGTGGGGGGCGCCGAAGAACTGGTCGGCGGACCCGATACTCCCTCGAAGGTCACGGTCTCGTTCGACCTCGGCAGCCGCGAGGCGGTAGACGAACTCACAGAACGCGCCGGCGCCGCCGGTGGGCGGATCGGCGACACCGACGACTACCCCTTCATGTACCAGCGCCAATTCGACGACCCCGATGGCTACCACTACTCACCGTTCTGGATGAAGCCGGACACCGATCCGACCGCGTGAGCAACCTCGCCGCGGCCCTCGACGTCGTCGGCTCACGGTGGGCTCTGCTCATCGTGGAACGGCTGCTCGACGGGCCACAGCGCTACGGCGATCTGCAGCGGGACCTCGGAGTGCCGACCAACATGCTCGCGACGCGCCTGCGCGAGCTCGAAGCCGCCGGGGTACTGTCCCGCCTGCCCCTGCGCCACAACACCCGCGCCTACGCGCTGACCGACAGGGGGCGGGCCCTGGGCGAAGCGATCAACGCGCTGGCCCGTTGGGGCGAGGACTTGCCTGGGAACGACGCGGACTAGCGGTGCCGCGCCGTTGCGAACATCCTGGTTTTCAGCACCAGGGCTGAGATCCTGCCGTTACGGAGCCGCCGTCGTGGTGCCGTCTGTCGTGGTGCCGTCCGTCGTGGTGCCGTCCGTCGTGGTGCCGCGACGGTGCAGCTTCCACGGAGAGGCGACCCGGACGCCGTCGGCAGGGGCTGTTCCCTCCAAACGGTCAAGCAGCATCCGGACCACCTTCTCGAAAATGGGATCAGGCCCCACAGTGGTCAGCGCCGGATCGAACTCCTGCCCTTCGGTAGAGTTCCCCACCCCGACGATCTGCACGTCCTCGGGCACGCGGAGTCCCAGCCTGAAAGCTGCCCGTATGGCCTGGAGCGCTTCCATGTCGTCGGTGCAGAGGATGGCGGTGGGGCGGACCGGCAGCTGCAGCAATTCAAGCGCCGACTGATACGCCTCGGCCGGGCGGTGATGCGATGTCCTGATGAGGGACTGATCGAGTGGAATGCCGGCATTATCAAGCCCCTTGGCGTAGGCAGCGAAGCGGCTCTTGGGCCGGTCGGGGGAATCGGACCGGCGAATACACGCGATCCTTCGGTGCGACGCTGTGAGGAACTCCATGCAGTCGGCCAGCCCGGCCTCGGTTTCGGGGGCAAGGACATCGAACCCGGCAGGATTCATGGTTTCCGAAATCACCACCTGGGCTACGCCACGGCGAGCAAGTTCGGTGACGGTTTCGTCCTCCGTTTTCGCTTCCGGGAAGTAGCCGATGATGACACCGTCCGCACCACCGGACATCATGAACTTCCGCCAGTCCTCGCCCAGGAGGATCACCGGCTGGTAGCCGCGCTCCGGAAGAATGTTCGCCGCCGCAGTGGCCAACGCCCGGTCCCACGGCCACTCGAGGTTTCCAATCGCGACGGCCACCACGTCAGTTTTGCCCCTCCGCATCCCGCGCGCGGCCTGGTTGGGAACGTAGCCCAACTCCTTCACGGCCGACAGGACCCGGTCCTGGGTCGGCTGGCTGATCCGGGTGGTACCGCCGTGACGGCCGGAAAGCACGTAAGAGACGGTGGTAAGCGATACGCCCGCTGCCGTGGCAACATCCCGGATGGTGGGCTTGAATCCCTTGCTCACTGCGGCTCCTGACAGACGATTGATTCTTGAACTCTATCTTCACCAAGGTGGACTCCCCTTGACGCCCATAGTTGTGAACGTTAACAATTGCGGGAGCCAACAAGTATTCAAAAGGGAAGAATTCAATGAAGAACTGGGCAGGAAACCTTGAGTATTCGTCCGCGGGCATCCGGCGCCCCGCCTCGGTTGATGAGCTGCGTGAGCTCGTGGCACAGGCGACACAAATCAAGGCCCTTGGTTCCCGGCATTCGTTCAATACGGTCGCGGACACCCCTGGAACCCACGTCCTTTTGGATGCCCTCCCCCAGGAAATCGTCCTCGACCGCGAAAAGGGCACGGTAAAAGTCAGCGGTGGCATCAGCTACGGTGCCTTGGGCCGCTCGCTTGAAGAGCAGGGTTACGCCATCCACAACCTCGCCTCCCTGCCCCACATCTCCGTAGCGGGCGCCATCCAAACCGGCACCCACGGCAGTGGAGTCAACAACCCCTCCCTGGCTGCCGCCGTCGTAAGTATCGACCTTGTGCGCGCCTCAGGCGAGTTGGTCACCCTCACCGCCGACGACGACGAATTCCTCGCCAGCGTGGTTGGCGTGGGAGCCCTTGGCATTGTGACAGGACTGGAGCTTGCCGTCCGGCCCAGCTACGAGGTCCGGCAACGCGTGCTCACCGATCTGTCCTGGGATGCGGCGTTGGCGAATTTCGAAACCATCGCTTCCAGTGCCTACAGCGTCAGTTTCTTCACGAACTACACGGGTGACACCATCGCGCAGGTCTGGGTCAAGGCCTTGGACACCGAAGCTCCCCTGACGGACTTGTTCGGTGCGACACCGGCGACGGCTGCCCTGCATCCACTGCCGGACATGTCAGCCGAGAACTGCACCGAGCAACTGGACGTCGCCGGCAAGTGGTTGGACCGTTTGCCGCACTTCCGCCACGAATTCACCCCGAGCAACGGAGAGGAGCTGCAGAGCGAATTCCTCCTCCCCCTGGAACATGCACCAGCCGCTTTGGACGCCGTTCGAGGCCTCGCGGACAAGCTGGCACCGCTGCTGTTCATCTCCGAAATCCGCACGATCGCTGCCGACGACTTCTGGCTCAGCCCGTTCTACCACCAGCAAAGCGTGGCCCTGCACTTCACCTGGAAGCCGATGCAGCCCGACGTCGAGGCCGTACTCCCTGAGCTCGAAGCAGCCCTGCGTCCATTTGGTGCACGGCCGCACTGGGGCAAGCTCTTCACACCCGGCGAGTACGACTTCCCGGCCCTTTACCCGCGGTTCGAGGACTTCCGGGCACTGGTCAAGGCCAACGATCCCACGGGCAAGTTCCGGAATGCCTTGCTGGACAGCGTGCTGGGCGTGACTGTTACGTCATAGCTTGTCGGGCCGCGGCCACAATCCCGGGGTCTGTGGCGTCGAGTTCCTGCGCCCCGCCACCGGGGCCTGCAGGGTAGGGGTCGTCGTAGCTTGTACGCGCCGAGAGGTGCACGGCCGCAACTCCTGCCTCCACGAGCGCGGGGATGTCTTCAACGCGCACGCCTCCACCGGCCATGACCTGCACGCCGATCGGCGCCGTGCGGACCATGTTCGCCAGCATTTGCAGTCCGTGGATGCTCCGAACCGCGCCGCCGGACGTGAGAACACGGCCCACACCGGTCCCTTCCAGCGCGGCCAGTTCGGCCAAGGCGTCCCGGCTTGCGTCCAGGGCGCGGTGGAACGTCACGGGGAGCTCTCCAGCGGCGTCGACGAACCGGCCCAGCGCCGCGAGGTCAATCCGGCCATCGGGAGTGAGGGCCCCCACCACCACGCCGCCCACTCCGGAACCCCTGACAGCAGCGATGTCCGCGCACATGGTGCGGACGTCGTCGTCGGAATAGACGTAGCCGCCGCCCCGGTTCCTTACCAACACGTGGACGAAGCCCGCCGGGGCGGCGTCGACGGCCAACCGCACGGTGCCCATGGACGGTGTCAGGCCACCAACACCCAAGGCAGTGCAAAGCTCCACCCGGGTGGCCCCGCCCTCCAACGCTGAACGCACCCCTGCAACGTCCTGGACCGCAATCTCAAGATCGGTCATCAGCGGCGGTGCACCACGGCCGACAAAGCCGGTTTTGTGTCTGTGTCTGTGAAGGGGAAGACGCCGTCGGCCAAGTGGGAGTGGCCGAGCCGGAGCAGGTCCTGGTCCACCCCTCCTGGAGTAAGGGCGAGTTTCCAGCCTGCAGCGGCGTCGTAGAGTTCCGGTTCCAGGTAGCCGATCTTGACCACGAAGATGTCGAACGACGCCGGGTCCAGGCCGAGCTTGGTGAAGTCGCCGATGTGGTGGAACGGCTTGCGGCGTTCGGTCAGGATGGCGAACACGTTGCCTGATTGGACCACTGCCTGGGTGCCGGCTACGGGATCCCCTTCAGTGATGGAGAAGACCGTGCCCCGGAGCCGGACCGGACCGTGCGCGTTGGCGTCCACACGGGCTCCGGCTTCAACGTCGATTTCACCTCCGACGCCGGCGGCCACGGCGGCGTCCACCGCACCGGCGTCGAAAATGGATGCGTGCACCAGGCGGAAAGGACCGGCCGCGAGTTCCGGGCTGGTGACAAGTTGCTGAAGGGTCCAGGTGACATCGCCGGCGCCGCCGGCCGTGGGGTTGTCGCCGGTGTCCGAGAGGAAGTACGGGCGCGGCGCCTCCGGGTAGAGAGCCGCAGCGAGTCCCTCGGCCAACGTGGCGGTTTCGGCCACGAATTCGAACTCGTGGCGCGCGTCCCAGTACAACCGGGCGAGGCGTTCAGCTTCGCGGCCGATGAGTTCTTCGTCATCGCCAGTGACCACTACGTATGCCTGGCAGCGCGGCTCGTCGGCCCACGCGTAGCCCACCCAAATGGCGGCATCGACGACGCCGTCCAGGGCGGATACCTGTGGAACTTCTGCATAGATGCTGCGCGCCGGCTCGATGCGGGTGCTGGTCTTTTCACCCGGCAACAGCACCGGAACGGGCACCCATGCCTTGGCCGGACGTCGAGCCTGCACGTCAGCCCCGGTTGAGGCCCGCAAACGCGTCAGCAGGTTGAAGACCGCGCGTTCCTTGGTGTTCATGGCGTCCTCGTGGGGGGCCATCCGGTAGCACGTGATCAGGTCCACCGCGCTGAGCAGTTCGAAGGAGACGTTGCCGTGGAGGTCCATGGATGTGGAAACCAGCGTGTCATCGCCCAATGCGTCCCGGACGTGGCGGGCAAGGTCGCCTTCGGCGTCCTCCATTCCCACCACGCTCATGGCGCCGTGGATGTCCAGGTAGAAGGCGTCGAAGGGACCCTCTCGATGGATACTGTCAATGATCTCGTCGCGGAAGACAGCATAGAGTTCAGGATCCACTGCACCGCCGGGCAACGATCGCGCGTGCATCAGGGGCACCCAGTCGGCGGCCTCGCCCAGGTCCCTGCCTTCGTCCAGGAACGGGTAGTACGCCCTGAGCGTCCCGCCACGACGAACCGTGAAGGCCTCGGTCCCGCTGATGTGGGGTGAAAAAGTGCTTGATTCTATGGAGATCCCGGCAATGCCGATCCTTGGCCGGGCCAGGCCGCCGCTGTGGAGCGGAGCCAGCGCCGGGCACCAGACTTCGGACTGTTCGGGCGCTGTGTGTGAAAGAGACGTCATCGTGTTCCTCTTGTGAATCCAGTGCGTTGTTCAAACGTGTCGATCATGGCGTGCGCATCAGTGGTCCGTTTCGACCAAATATTGTCCGACTCGACCGGGTCAGTGGACAGGTCAAAAAGCTGCCCGGGGCCTCGTCCGGTATCGTCCGGCTGGCCCTGCGGAGCCGAAAATCCACCCGAGCCCGTGCCGTAAATGGCTTTGATTGGGCCGTTTCGGAGCACCAGGGTGCCGTCGAACGCCTGGTGTCCCAAGAGCCGGTCCGGCTCCGCACACTGTTCCCCGGTGAGCAAAGCTGCGAACGACTCGCCGTCGTCGTGGTCGGCCGGCGATCCGCCAGCGTCACCGGAGGCAGAGCGTTCGACGGCGGTGCCCGCGGCACTCTCCGTTACGTCCCGTACGGTGGCGCGAATGTCCAGGAGACTCACGAGCGAGTCACAGACACCGGCGGAGGAGCCCGCTCCGGCCACGATGAGCGGGACCCGGTGCCCGGCTTCCCAAGCATCAGCCTTCTGACCCCGCCACGGGCCATTGGGGAGATGCGCTGTCAGCCCGCCGTCGGCGTCGAGCATGTCCTCTGTAAACATGGTGGGTGCGCCGTTGTCGCTGGTGAAGACCACAAGAGTTCGCTCCAGCTCGTCCCCCAGCGCTTCCATCAAGCGCCCGACCATCCAGTCCACCAAAAACACTGCATCCCCACGCTGGCCGGCAGCCGTGGAGCCGTGCACGAAAGCGGGCGGTACGCAGGGGCGGTGGGGTGCAGCCGTGGCGATGTAGGCGAAGAACTCCTGGCCGGCGCGTCGTTGTTCCCCGATCCATGCAACAGCCTGCTCTGTGACAGTGGTGTCCACTGCGTCATCCCGCCAGCCCTGCGCGGCCAGGCCTGGCCGTTGCGAGGAGACCAGGTCCTTCTTTTCCACCAACGGCGCGCCGACGGCGTGGTCCTGATCCAGGAAGCAATACGGCGGCATATCCAGGGACCCCGCAATACCGAAGAAACGGTCAAAGCCCAAAGCTGTTGGGCCCCCGGTGAACGGCGCCGAGTAGTCAATACCACGACCACTGCCCTGCATGTCCGGTACGAAACCTTCGGTGAAGGCATCCGGAGTACTGCCATCCAACCAGGTCCATCCCAGGCCCAAGTGCCATTTGCCGAAGGCCCCTGTGCTGTAGCCTCGGTCCCTCAGGTCACGGGCCAGAGTGGGAGCATCGTGGGCAATGATCGCGGGATCGGCACCACCCAGAACGCCGCTCTTGAGCGGGCTCCGCCAGGGGTAGTCTCCGGTGAGCAGGGAGTACCGGCTGGGCGTACACACGGCGGAGGAGGCATGGGCGTCGGTAAAACGCATCCCCCGGCGGGCCAGTTCATCGATGTTGGGCGTGTGGATCTGCGTAGCTCCCTGGCAGGACAGGTCGCCCCATCCGAGGTCATCAGCCAGGATGACCACCACATTGGGACGTCGCTGCCCGGAGGATGTGGCATCCATCTAGGCTCCCATCCGCTCGACCAGGGACACTCCGCCGGGTATGTCGCCCGACAACAGGTCCGCCGCATATGCCGCAGCCCCGATGAAGCCGGCGTCCGGTCCAAGTTGGGCCAACCGCACCGGCGGGGTCTGTTCACGGCCGCGCTCAGCCAAAAGCGCCGCAAGCCTTTGCTCCGTGGGTTCCGTCAACGCGGCACCAACTGCACTGACACCGCCTCCGAGCAGGAACAGGTCCGGGTCCAGCAGCATGGCCACCTGGCTAAGGCCATAGCCCAACCAGTGGCCCAGTTCAGCGAAGTCTTCCCCGGTGGCCGCAGGATGACCCAAGGCGGTTCCGCTGGCATAGCGGTCCAGGCAACCCCGGCTCCCGCAGCCGCACGGGCGGCCATCGGGGACAACCGTCATGTGTCCTGCCTCCCCGGCCCATCCATGCGCCCCGGAAACAAGCTGGCCGTTGACCAGCAAGCCACCGCCGATGCCCGTGCCCACGGTCAGCATGGCCACGTTGTCCACACCCCGCGCCGCACCGAACCGGAACTCCGCCCACAGTGCGGCGTTGGCATCGTTGAGCACGACGGCGCGAACGTCCGCGCGTTCCTCGATCCAGTCAGCGAGCCGCGCCTCTTTGAGCGCAAGGTTTGCCGCATTGGCGACGCTGCGATGGTCGGTGGAAACATAACCGGGGACGGCGACGCCCACTGTTGTTCCGCCGTCGGCGTCCAACTCCCCCAGCAACTGCGCCACCGCGGCGGCAATACCCAGGGCCCCTTCAGGTGTTGCGAGCTGTTCGCGGGCAAGGATGTTTCCTTTGGAGTCGATCACACCGGCAGCGATTTTGGTCCCGCCGATGTCGATGCCCACCAGCCGCTGGCTCATACGGGGTGCCCCGGGGCGTCTGTGTGCGGAATGGCGAAAACAGCCACAGCCGAGTCCTTCAAGGTTTCCGGGATGACGAACTTGTCGCCCGCTTCACCTGCCCCAAGCCAGCGCCCTCCGGTGGTGGGAAGCGGAGCCGCCGGGAGTTCTGCGGCGGGATCCATCACCATCACATAGGTGGCGTGTTGGCCAACGGTCAGCGCGAGATCGTCCCGTCCGCCCGGGTCACCAACGAAAGGACGCGTACCGTAGATCGCTTCGCCGTTGACGTCCATCCAGGAACCCAGGCCTTCCAGCCTGTCACGGTAGATGGCGGGAACCGTGCCATCAGCATTAAGCCCGATATTCAGCAGCAAGTTGCCGTTGCGGGACACCACAGACACCAGATGGCGGACAATCTCTGCGACGCTGAGGACATCGGATTCAGTTTCGTTTCGGTTGACGCCAAAGGAGCGCCCCAAGCCCCGGCATGACTCCCAATCCTTGTCGGACAGTGAACCGATATCGCTGTATTCGCGCGTCAGATACCCGTGCGAGGGTACGCCCCAGCGGTCGTTGACGATGCCCTCCGGCACTGTGGCGAGGTACTTGCGGAACAATGCGGCGACGCCGAAATCCGCGGCCGACTTGCCGGCGTCGGGCCATTCGATGTCGTTCCACAGGATGTCCGGGGCAAACCTGTCCACCAGTTCACTGACCTGGTGGAAGGCGTAGCGGGCGAACTCCTCGTCGTTCCGACGCAACCGGAAAACATCGGGATCGGAGTTGATGGGACGCAGATCGCTCACGTGCCAGTCCAACGCGCCGGAGAAGTAAGCCCCGAACTTCAGTCCGGCGTCGCGTGCTGCCGTTGCGAATTCCGCCAACAGGTCACGGCCCGGGCCACGCCGGACACTGTTGAAACCCGTCGTCTCCGTACCCCACAGGCAGAAACCGTCGTGGTGCTTTGCCGTGGGCACAACGTAGCGAGCGCCTGCCCGGCGAAACAGCTCAACACACTCGGAGGCGTCGAAAGACTCCGCCGTCCACAACTCCGCAAGATCCTCATAGCTGGTCCCGGATCCGAACGTCTCGCGTTGGTAGGCCTGGGCGCTGCTGCCGGAAATCCGAACCGTGTTGCCGTACCACTCGGCATATTTGTGGTCCCTATAGGCGTCCTCAACGGGGGTGGGCGCATTACCTGTCTCGGCAAACGCGGGCACCGAATAGAGGCCCCAATGGACAAAGATTCCGAATTTGGCGTCCTTAAGCCACTGCGGGAACGTCCAATCAGGGTATTCCGGTGCTTCCGCGCCGAAGTCGGGACCGACTCGGTCCTCAAAATAGAACATGTTCAACCTTGGAGGTAGAAGGAGTGCGGGCTAGCGGCCGGCCAAGCCGACTGTTGCGATGCCCTTGACCAGGTGCTTTTGGAGTGCGACCACCAGCAGCAACGTGGGCAGGATGGCAATGACCGACGCTGCCATGACCAAATTCCAGGAGCTGCCGTGCTCGCCGAAGAAGGTCTGAAGACCCAGTGAGACGTTGCCAAGCTCATTGACGTCGTTGACCACAATCAGGGGCCACAGGAAGCTGTTCCAGAACGTGATGAACGTCCACACCGCCAATACCGCCAGCGAGGGCTTGGCCAGCGGCAGGATGATCCGGCTGAAGGTGCGCCATTGGCTGCATCCGTCCATCCTGGATGCCTCCACCAGCTCATACGGGATGTTCACGAAGAATTGGCGCAGCAGGAAGGCGCCGAAAGCGCCGAATGCCCAGGGCAGGATCAAAGCCTGCCACGTATTGATCCAGCCCAGCTTCTGCATGAGCAGGAACATCGGAATGACAAGGACTTCCTGCGGGATCATCATGGTTGCCAGGTAGAGGAGCATGAATTTGTCGCGCCCACGCCAGCGGAGGATGCCGAAGCTGTAAGCCGCCAACGCGGACACTGCCACCACGATGACCGTGCCGATGATCGAGACCACCAGGCCGTTGAAGATGAAACGCAGGAATGGCGTGTACTCGAACACCTCCACAAAGTTCTGCCACCGGAACTCCGCCCCGAACAGTGATGGCGGCTGGGCGAAGATTTCGCCGTTGGATTTGAAAGCGGAGAAGAACGTGAAGACGATCGGGAAGAGGAAGAGCAGGACCACCCCGGCCATCAGTACTTCGCTGACCAGTCTGAAAGGGCGGAACCGCGCTTTGGCATTCTTGCCGGGACGTTCTGCCGAAACAGCGGACGCCCGCGACGTTGTCTGGTTACTGGTCATAGTGGACCCATTTCTTTTGTCCCAGCCACTGGATCATTGTGACTACAAGAATCAAGGCGAAGAGGATGATGGCGGGCGCCGCTGCGGCACCAAGCTCGCCACCCTGGAAGGCCGTTTGGTAGACGTTCATGACCACTGTGACTGTTGACGTGCCCGGACCGCCTGCAGTGAGGACGAACGGTTCGGAAAACATCTGGAACGCCGAGATCATGGTCACTGTGGAGGCGAAGAAGATAGCCGGGGTCAGGAGGGGCAGCTTGATCTTCAACAGCGCAGTGAGGCCCGATGCGCCGTCGAGCATGGAGGCGTCAAGAACGTCCTGCGGCAGTTGATCAATGGCGGCCGAGAAGATGAGCATGTTGTAGCCGAAGCCCTGCCACAGGATGACGACGACGACGGCGAGCATCGCCGTGCTGCTGTCGCCGAGCAGGTTGGGCATGTGGATGCCGAACATGGACTGCAGCGTTGAGTCCAGGATGCCGTCCGGCTGGTAGATCAGTTTCCAGATGACAGCCGTAGCCACGGACGGCGTCACCACCGGAAGGAAGAACAGGACCCGGTACAACTTGGAGAACCGGCTGGTCGAAACCCAAAATGCCGTGGCTATGGTCAGAACCAGGTTGAGAGGCACCACGATGATGGTGAACAACAACGTGTTGATGAGTGCTGCCGGGAATTGGCTTCCTGCCGCAAACAGATCCTTGTAGTTGTCCAGGCCAGCGAAGGTGACGTCACCATACGTAGGCCAATTGAAGAAGCTCGTGGCAATGGCCAGGAGCGTGGGCAGAAGGATGAAGAGCGTCATCCCCACGGCACTGGGGGTCAAAAAGCCCAGTGCCGCGCGGGAATCCGTCTTCTTCTTCCGTTGCACGCTCACCGGCTCCGGCGCTGGGCGCCGCGGCGGTGAAGCAATGGTGGCCGTCAAGGTGATGCCTTTCTCGTCGGGCTCAGGGGTTCGGAAGAAACAGCGGACGCTACTTGGCGCCGCTCTCCTGGACGTTCTTGAGGGCTTCCTCCGGGGAGACCTTGTCTGTATAGGCCTGCTGGAACTGCTGGCCCATCAGCTTGGTGACCTTGTCCCAGTTGTCGGTGCTGATGAATGGCACGGCCTTTTCCGAGGAAGCCTTCACTACTGCAGCCACCTGGTCCGAATAGCCCGGATTGGTGGGGTCGATGTCGGTCTTCAGCCCCTGGATGAAGGCATCCGTGGCGGCCAACCGGGCAGGCTGATTGCCCGCTTTGGCGGAGGCGGCCTGTGACGCGGCGTCCGTCAGTACGCCAATGGCCTTGGCTGCGGCTTCCTTGTTCTTGCACGTCTTGGAGATGCCGAAGCCCGAGTTGGCTGAGAATGTACCGCCACCGTTCGTGCCCTGCGGCAGCGCCACCACTCCCACCTTGAAGCCGGCAGCGTCGGTGACGTTGCTCTTGATGTTCCACGTGCCATCCACAGCCATGGCCGTGTTGCCGGCAACAAACTGCTGTTCGCCCCAGGCAACATCCGAGGAACTGGCGGGAACGGAGCTGATCTTCTCGTGCGTTGCCAGGCCGGAGTACCAGCCGAAGGCGTCGGTGACCTTTCCGTCATTCAGCTGCAGGGCGCCGTCGTCGGAAACCGGGCGGGCGCCGTTAAAGGCCAGCAGCTGGGAATACATGTGAAGGTCCGAGAAAGACTCGCCGAAAGCGGGCTTACCCATGGAGGCTGAGACCTTTTTGCCCGCAGCGATGAATTCGTCAGTGGTCCAGCCGCTCTTGGGCTCGTCAACACCAGCGGCCTTGAAGGCATCCTTGTTGTAATACATGACCATGGTGGAAAGGCCGTAGGGAAGTGCGTACTGCTTGTCCGAAGACTGCAAAGCCTTGAGTGCGCCGGGGCTCCACTCATCGGCCTTGAAGCCGGCGGCTTCGGCCAACGGGCCTTCCATGGGCTCCATGGCTTTGGCGAAAGCGGGAAGGCGCAGGGACTGCATGCTCACGATGCAGGGCGCAGTACCGCCGGCAAGCTGGGACTGCAGCTTGGTGAAGTAATCGGCGAAGGGGGCGGTGGTCAGGTTTACCTTGATGTTCGGGTACTTTTCTGTGACCTGCGCGGCCAGTTCCTTCCAGGTTTTGTTGCCCTCTTCACCCTGGGACCAGAAGGACCAGTCGAGCGTGACGTCCGCGCTGGATGCGTCGGAGGAACCGGAGGTGCTGGAGGAACCGCAAGCAGCGGCGCCGAACATGACGGCGGTGCCGGCGACGACAGCGGCTAGCTTCGTTGCTAATTTCATTCTTCGTCCTTCTGATTTTGGTGGAGGGTGCAAGAACCCGGTCCTATAATTAATTCGGTACCGAATTAACTACGGTCCGGTTAGACTATGCGGACGCTCCGGCCGGAGTCAAGAGAGAGGTGCTTCACATTTCGAACACTCGCCAACGTCCCCGTCCGACCCCTGCCAGTGAAGTCGTCAGCCGCGCCGAGATCCTTGGACTGCTCGCTGAAAGGGGCCCGCTCAGCCGCGGTGAGATCGCCAAGCAACTCGGCCTCGGAGCTGCCACGGTCACAGCACAGGTACGAAACCTGATGGCTGAGGGCATGGTCCGCGACCTCCCGGCCGGCCAAAGCGCCGGAGCCGGACGGCCCAAGGTGCCGGTCCAGCTCGTGCCGGACGCCGCCGTTGTTATCGGGCTGGGCATCACACCCCGCAGCGTGGTTGTGGTGTCCATGCTGCTGGACGGTGAGATCCTGGCGTCAGACGTCGTCCCCTTCAGCCCTGATAAGGAGCCCGTGGGCCAGCTGGCCGCTGTGGTGACGAGGCAGATGCAAGACATGGCGCACCCCGGCCGCACCGTCGCAGTAGGCATCTCGGTCTCTGGCGCTGTGGACGAGAACTCCTCTACAGTGATCATTTCCGCCACGCTCAATTGGGAGAACTTCGACCTCGGCCAACAGCTTCAGCAGGCACTGGACCTGCCCGTCTTCGTTTCCAACGATCTCTTTGCCTTGGCCACCCGGGAGATAAGTTTCGGCCTGGGCCGCCGGCACGACGACTTCCTGCTGTTGGGACTCGGGCCCGGCGTGGGCATGGGTATCGTGAACCGCAGGTCGGTCTTCTACGGTCCCGGTGGCGCCTCCACCGAATTTGGCCACATGTCTGTGGATCCCGAGGGGCCGCGCTGCGTCTGTGGAAACCGAGGATGCCTTCAGGTCTACGCGGGGCTCAAGGAACTGCTCGCGGCAGCACCCGATCCCACCCCGGAAACGACGCTGGATGATCTTTCCGCCCGGGCCAGCGTTCCAGGCTCCCCCGCGAGTTCTTACTTGGACCGGACGGGGCGGATGCTGGGCCGTTCCCTCGGCGGCACGGTGAATCTGCTCGGCATCTCCACCATCATCGTCACAGGTGAGACGACGGCCTTGTGGGAACACCTCCGCAACGGCTTTGAGCAAGGGCTGCAGGAGACTGTGCTGCGCTTCCACCACCCCTTGACCATCACAGTCCGGGAGTGGACCGAAGCTGAAGGTGCCATCGGGGCGGCGGGCATGGCCCTGCACAATGCCGTGGTGCTGAACCGGTCAGACCCGGCGTCGTAGAAGCGATTCCATCGCTACCGGCGCTCCCCCGCCGGTCAGCGACGGGGGAGCGACAGACAGCGGGGGAACGCGGGGAATCGCTACTCGATGTGTGCAAGCACTGCGCCGGCGGTGACCACGCCGCCAGGGGCGGAGAGCACTTCTGAGAGGGTGCCTGCACGGTGTGCCGGGACCTGGGTTTCCATCTTCATGGCTTCCAGAACCACAAGCGGGTCACCGGCAGCTACCTCAGCTCCGGGCTCCACGAGCCACTTGACTACCGTGCCGGACATGCTGGAAACAAGCGCGGATTCGGCCGGCGAATCACCGGCGCCGATGACAGAACCCGGCCTATCGGTCAGCCCGGCGACGGCGGGGAGGCCCTGTCCGGAGCGCGCCCAGCCGTCCAGCAAGGCGGCAGGCAGTCCCACGGCAAGCCGCTTGCCATCGACGTCCACGGTGATGGTCCGGCGTTCTCCGTTCGGAGCCACCGCGCTGTAGTCGGGGTCCACGGGGATCTGGTCGGCGAAATCGGTCTCGATCCAACGGGTGTGCACGCGGAGTCCGGCCACCGAGGTGAAGTCGTCAGCCTCCAGGACCGCCCGGTGGAAGGGCAGCACCGTGGCCAGGCCTGTGATGTTGAATTCAGTGAGGGCCCTCCGAGCGCGGCGAAGTGCCTGCTGCCGGTCAGCCCCTGAGACGATCAGTTTCGCCAAGAGGGAATCGAACTGCGGCGGAACGTTGGACCCTGCGCGGACCCCGGTATCCACCCGGATCCCCGGTCCTGTGGGCACCTCGAAGAGCGCCACTGTGCCCGGCGAGGGCAGGAATCCACGGCCCACGTCTTCGGCGTTGATCCGGAATTCGAAGGAATGCCCCTTGGCGACGGGGTCCTCGGACACACTCAGAGGAAGCCCGGCCGCCACGCGGAACTGCTCCTGCACGAGGTCGATCCCCGCGGTTTCCTCGGTGATGGGATGCTCCACCTGGAGTCGGGTATTGACCTCCAGGAACGCCACGGCGCCGTCCGCGGAAACCAGGAACTCCACCGTGCCGGCACCGTAGTAGCCGGCTTCGCGGATGATCGCCTTGGAGCCGTCGTAGATTTTCTGCCGCTGCGCATCACTGAGGAAGGGCGCGGGTGCCTCTTCCACGAGCTTTTGGTGGCGACGCTGGAGGGAGCAGTCGCGGGTACCAACCACAATGACATTGCCCAGCTTGTCCGCGATAATCTGCGCTTCCACGTGCCGGGGCCGGTCCAGGTACTGCTCCACGAAGCACTCGCCACGACCGAATGCGGCGACGGCCTCACGGACTGCGGAGTCGAAGGCTTCTTCCACTTCAGCGAGCTCGCGGACTACTTTGAGTCCTCGTCCGCCGCCACCGAAAGCAGCCTTGATGGCCATCGGAAGTCCGTGTTCCTCGGCAAAAGCGCGTGCTTCTGCCGCAGAGGACACCGGTCCTTCGCTGCCTGCGACCAACGGCGCACCCGCCCGCACGGCGATTTCGCGGGCAGTGATCTTGTTGCCCAACTGACGGATCGACTCCGGCGAGGGACCGATCCACTCCAGTCCGTCGTCGATCACTGCCTGTGCGAAGTCCGCGTTTTCGGAGAGAAAGCCGTATCCGGGGTGGACGGCATCTGCGCCGGACTGGGCCGCAATGCCGAGCAGCTTCCCAATGCTCAGGTAGGTTTCAGCGGGGCTGTTTCCGTCCAGGCTGTAGGCTTCGTCGGCTGCGCCAACGTGCATGGCGTCGGCGTCGATGTCGGCGTAGACCGCCACCGACGAAATGCCGGCGTCATCGCAGGCTCGGGCGACGCGGACGGCGATTTCGCCGCGGTTCGCGATCAGGACCTTACGCATCAAATACTCACTTCTCTGGGGTTTTGCTGAAGTCTGGGGAATCGTGGATGAACCGGAATCGGATCCGTCCGCCGATGGGGACCTGTGCAGCGCGGTCCAGGTGCTCGTCACGCACCACGCCGATCACGGGGTAGCCGCCGGTGATCGGATGGTCCGCCAGAAACAGGACAGGCAGTCCGGCGGGTGGAATCTGGAGCGCACCCGCCATGGTGCCCTCGCTGGGAAGCTCGCCTTCGCGGATCCGCTTCAGCGGGGTGCCGTCCAGGCGCATGCCCACACGGTTGGACTGCGGTGTAACCAGCCAGTCCTGGCTCGTGAGGGAGTCAAGCGCTGCCTGGTCGAACCAGTCGGCGCGTGGGCCGGGCACGACATCCAGCACCGTGACGTCCTCCCCCGGAAATCCGGGCTGCAATTCAGGGCTGCCCACCGCAGTCGATTCGGTGGCGTCACCGGCAGGGAGCTCTTGGCCGATGACCAGCGGGGCGGGCCCAATGCCGGACATCGTGTCGGACGAACGGCTCCCCAGTACCTCTGGTACATCCACTCCGCCACGCATCGCCACATAGTTCCGGAAACCCGACTCGGGAGCGCCCAAGGTGAGGGCCTCGCCGTCGAGCAGTGCGAAAGGTGCAGCCATGGGGACGGTCCGCCGGGAGCCCGGCTGGGGTTCGCTGCCGCCGTCGTCCTCGGAATCGACCCACGACGGCGACTGGATGGTTAGCGTCGTCGGCGCACCGGTAACGGCAATCACCTGGTCGCCCACGGCTTCCACAGCCAGGCCGCCATTGACGGTCTCGATGGCCGCCGCCGAAGCGCTGTTTCCCACCAGGCGGTTGGCCCTCCGGAGCGACGCCCTGTCCAAGGCACCGGCTGCGGAGACGCCGAGCGGGCCGAATCCGCGACGGCCGAGATCCTCTATGAGGCTCTGGGCACCTGGGTTGAGAATCCGCAGACCCGGTCCCGTGTGGTGGTCCGGATCAGTCTGGGAGTCTTGGGCTGCCGCGGTAACAACCTCGCGGACAGCCCGGTACTGGACCCGATCACCGGGCCTCACCAGGGCTGGCTGCGCGCGGTCCAGATCCCACATCCTGGCTCCGGTCCGGCCAATCAGCTGCCACCCACCCGGTGATCGACGCGGGTACACGGCTGAGTACTGTCCACCGAGGGCCACGGATCCTGCGGGGACTGCAGTGCGCGGGGACGAGCGTCGAGGAACCGTTAGGGCTTCGTTTTCGCCCACCATGTACCCAAACCCGGGTGCGAAGCCCGCGAAAGCAACGGTCCAGATCTGGCCCGTGTGAGCCGCAATGACGCCGTCCATGCTCAGTCCGGTCAGCTCCGCGACGTCGGCGAGGTCGTCGCCGTCGTACACGGTATCGATGACCACCAGCCCGGAGTCAGTGACCTCCGGAATGGTGAGTTCCAACTCGAGCAGCCGGGCGCCGATGGCGCGGGTGGCCGCTGCGGACTCGCCCACCACCATGACTGTTTCAGCTGCGGCGAGTACGTCCACCTGGCCCGGAAGCGGGGACTTGTACAGCATGTCCTGGAGGGCAAGGACATCCTGCAGCCCGTCCAGCTCGGCCAGGACAGCGCGGGTCCCAACGGGCCGGACGGAGAGTACTTTTTTCGCGGTGGTGGTGTGCATTGCGGTTTCCATGACTTGTTACACTGCCGGCTGGGACTGCGCCGCCTGCAACAAGCGCTCTTCCTCTTCAGGCTCCGGATCGCGACCCAGGAGCATGCCCACGATGGTGACAACGGATGCCACCAGTATGTAAACAGCAATCAGGTACCAGCCGTGATTCGCCGCACCGTAGAGCGCTGTGAAAATGATGGGCGCAACCGCTCCACCAATCACACCGGCCAAGGTGTAAGCCAGCGAACTGCCCGCATAACGGAGCCTCGCCGGGAACTGCTCGGTGATGAAAGCAGCCTGGGGACCGTACATGAAGGCGTGCAATGCCAGGCCAATGATGGTGCCGATGGTCAGCATGAGCACGGACCTGCCTTGGATCATCAGGAAGAACAGCGGGATGAACGCAGCGGTAGCGGCTGCGGCGATGCCGTAAACCCAACGACGGTTGAAGCGGTCAGTCAGGGCGCCGGCCAGCGGGATCAGGAAGAGCTGGAAAGCTGAGCCGATCAGGATGGCGGACAGCACGTTGCCTGTGGTCATGCCCAATTCCTTGGTGGCGTACACGGCAACGAACACGGTAAAGAGGGCGTAAAGGATGTCGGGGCAAACCCGGGAGAGGGCGGCTGCCACCAGGGCCTTGGGCTGCTGGGTGAAGACTTCCTTGATGGGGGCCTTGGGGCGATCGCCTTGGGCCTGGATGGCTTTGAACACCGGTGTTTCTTCGAGCTTGAGGCGGATGACCAGGCCGAACACCACAAGGAGTGCGGAGGCGAGGAAGGCTACGCGCCAACCCCAGGAGAGGAAAGCGTCATTGCTCAGGGTTGCAGCAAGAATTGCGAGGACGCCGTTGGCCATGAGGTTGCCTGCGGGCGGGCCGATCTGAGCTGCCGAGGACCAGAATCCGCGCTTGTTGGGATCGCCGAATTCGCTGGACAGCAGTACCGCTCCTCCCCACTCACCACCTACACCGATGCCCTGGGCGAGCCGCAGGAGGACCAGGATGGTGGGAGCCGCAACACCGATCACGGAGTAATCGGGCAGCGCACCGATGAGGACTGTGGCCACGCCAATCAGGACCAAGGTGAAAACGAGGACGTACTTGCGCCCGACCTTGTCGCCGAGACGGCCGAAGATGACGCCACCGATCGGTCGTGCAAGGTACCCGACGGCAAACGCCGAGAAGGAGAGGAGCAGCGCAACAAATTCGTCGTTGCCCGGGAAGAAGATCTTCGGGAACACCAGGGCCGAAGCCACGGAGTAGATGGCAAAGTCGTAGTACTCCAGCGAGGTGCCGGTCAAGCTGGCTATGTACGCCTTGAGTGCGCCGGGCGGTGGCTTCCTTGTCACTGCCTTGGATGCGTTGTTGGTGCTGGTCATGATGTCCTCCGGGGGGATGAGGGATGGTGCGGGGCGCCCGGGACGGGCTAGAGGAACGAGCCGACGGGGACGCCGGCCTCGCCCAGTGCGGACTTCACTGCGGTGGCCATTGCCACGGCACCGGGTGAGTCACCATGTACGCAGATGCTCTCCGCGCGGAGTTTCAGGATGGAGCCGTCGATGGTCCTGACGGATTGCTCAGTAGCCATCCGAAGGACGTGTTCGGCCACTTCGGCGGGATCATGCAGTACGGCACCCGGCTGGGACCGGGCAACGAGGGTTCCGTCAGGGTTGTAAGCGCGGTCAGCAAACGCTTCGGACACGCCCCTAAGGCCTGCCTCCTCAGCGAGACGCAGGACTTCGGAGCCGGGAAGGCCGAGAATCGGGAGGTTGGGGTCCACCGATTTCACAGCTTCAACCACGGCGCGGGCCTGGTCCGTGTGCTTGACGATCGCGTTGTAGAGGCCGCCATGCGGTTTCACGTACTGAACGCGGGCACCGGAAACAGCCGCCAGCGCCTGCAGCGCACCTATCTGGTACACGACGTCGTCTGCCAACTCCAAGGGGTCAACATCCATGAAGCGGCGGCCGAATCCCGCGAGGTCGCGGTAGCCGACATGGGCGCCAATAACGACGCCGGCCTCAACCGCCTTTGCACACGTGCTGCGGATGACGCTGGGGTCGCCGGCGTGGAATCCACAAGCAACGTTGGCACTGGAAACGGACCGGAACATGGCAGCGTCGTCGCCGAGTGTCCAGCGCCCGAAGGACTCGCCGACGTCGCTGTTCAGATCGATGGTTGCCATGATGTGATCCCTGCCTCGTGATGTGCGTTACATCCAGCATGCACCAATCTGCTGGATTGTTCAACAATCCAGCGATCCGAATTTTGGGCAATCGTGTAATTTTGGAGTCATGGCCAGTGCAGATCAGGAATTAGGCGAACACGCTGGCTTTGATGGTGCACGGGCACGGATGCGCCTCAGGGTCCCATCCGTGGCAGAGCGCGTTGCTGAGGAACTCCGCTACCAACTGGCTGAGGGCTTTCTGGTTCCCGGCGCCAAACTCACCGAAGCCACCATTGCCGAGGATCTTGGCGTCTCCCGCAACACGGTCCGGGAGGCCTTCGCCGAGCTCGCAGCTGAGCGGCTGCTCCTCCGCCAACCCAACAAGGGCGTTTTCGTAGCCACGCTCGAGGCCGGCGACATCCACGATGTCTACACGGTCCGTCGGGCCATCGAGGTCAGCTCCATCCGCGCAGGCGGTTCACCGGAGCGCGTGGCCGCCGTCAGGGCCGCCGTCGACGAGGGAAAACGGGCCGCAGCCGCCAATGACAACGAAGGTCTGGGCAGCGCCAACCAGCATTTCCATGGAGCGATCGTTGCCCTGGCCGAGAGCAACCGGCTGAACACGATCATGGCGCAGATCCTGGCCGAGATGCGGCTCTACTTCCACAAGGCCACCATGAATGCCCACTTCTACAGCGATTGGCTGAAGGAAAACGAGCAGATCTGCTCGGCACTGGAAGCCGGAGAACTGGAACGTGCCGGGGACTTGCTCCTGGCCTATCTCAACCGTTCAGAGCAGCAACAAACCGCCATCCACGGCGAGTAAGCCCGGACCAGGCCGCGCTCCTCCCCGGTTGCCTCACTCGAAAGAGCAAAAAACCGGCGATCTGGCGGCAAAATCCGGCACGCCCACCCACCAACTGGGCAGGAGCGTCACCGGTCAGCGCTTGCCCTTCTTGCGCGAACCCTTGCCCCGGCCCTTGTCCGGGTTCGGGGCGTAGCGTTGGGCAACCGCAGGCTTCTTGGGGCCGCCGCCGCGACGATCCGGCTTGGGTGCTTTCTTGGGCTTTTCCTGTTGGGCGGATGGCTGGCGCGAGCTCTGCGCTGTCCGGCCACGCACGATTCCGATGAACTCCTCGATCACCGGTGAATCCGTTCCCACCGGCCACGCCAAGCCGATCTGCGTACCCGGAGCGCCCGTCAAGCGCCGCATGACAGTGTCTTTGGCGTTCAAATGCCTGGCGACCGACATAGGCATGATCACCAGTCCCGCGCCGGAAGCGACCACCTGGAGGGCCATGTCCGGGCCGCCCATCTCCGCTATGTCAAGGAAGTTCTCCTCGGCCAGGTCATCCAGCGCCACTTCCTCGAACACCGAGATTTCATGGCCTTTGGGCGCCACGACCACCGGCTGCTCTTCATACAAAGGGATGACGTTCAAGCCCTCGCGGTCCACGGGCAACCGGACAAAGCTGAGGTCCGCTGAACCGTCACGCAGCACCGAAAGCTGGGCGTCGTCGTCGGACATGAACGAGTGCAACGGAAAGCCCGGCATCCGCTCTTCCCACCGGCGGATCCATTTCCCGGGAGTAACGCCCGCCACATAGGCGAAGCGAAGCCCGGGTTGGGACTCGGAGGTTTCGGCGGAATCTTCAGCATCTGGCACACACTCACAGTACCGGCCAGATACCCTTGAAGCATGACGTCCTCGAACTCCCAGTCCATGAAGCCGGCAACAGTCGCCAAGAAACTCGGCATCTACCTGCCCGCGACACCCCAGGAATTCCAGGATTCGTCCATCACCCGCGAGGAATTCGCCGAACTCCAGGCGAACCCGCCGGAGTGGCTCGCCGAGCTCCGCCGCAACGGCCCGCACCCGCGCCCCGTCGTGGCACAGAAACTTAACGTCTCCATCAGCGGCCTGGCCCGCGGCGGCGTTGAGGATGCACTCACGACGGCGGAAATCACCGAGCTGCTGCAGGCTCCCCCGCAGTGGCTGGTCACCGAGCGCGCCACCCACGCCGCCGTCCGCTCAGAGGCGCAGCGTGTGAAGGAAGAGGCTGCCAGGAAGGCCGCCACCAAGGAAGCCCGGGACAACGCTGCCGCAAAGCGCGACGCTCCCAAGACTTCCAAGCGCGATCACGCCTAGTTTTCTGAAGGTTGTGGCCGGGGACCGATGGTCTCCGGCCACATCCTTTTAAGCGCTAATCCTGGTGAAGTTGGACAAAGTTGCCGCAACCGTCGTCGAAAACTGCGCTGATTCCTGACGGATCCTCAGCCGGCTCGCCCTTGAAAGTCACTCCCGCAGCCAACAAACGCTGGTACTCGGCCTGTACATCCGGAACGCCCAGGACGACCGCAGGCATCCCGGCCTCGTAGACGGCGTTCATGTAGTTCGCGCCGATGGGGTTGTCGCTGGGCTCCAGCAGCAGCCCGGTTGCATTGTTGTCCGCACCGGGGTTCTTGATGATGAAAAGGTTGTACTCCGGCATGGCCATCAGGGTCTCAAACCCCAGTGTCTCCGTGTAAAACGCGTGAGCTGCTGCCGGGTCCTTGACGTGGATGCTGCACATTTTCAGTCTCATGGTGAACAGGCTACGCCGTGGGTACGACAGGATGAGCCCTCGCGCCCACTCACGCGCTGGCGCATACTGAATAAATAGCAGCGAAGTCGCCTGGAGGTGGTCCGATGCCCGCCATGATGCTCCTGTGGGGCGTTGCCCTGGTTCTTGCAACTGCGGCAACCACATACGTCCTGCACAAGAAACTCACGCATGGACGCGGCCCTGAGCCGGACGGGCTTTTTTGGGACGTGTTCGCCGGGCTTGTGGTCATAGTGCCCGCTGTTTTGGTGCCGTCAGTGCAGTGGCCGCCGGCCGGGATCATCATGGTTTTCGTGTGCTTTGCAACCGCTGCGACCACCTTCGCCGGCGCCCGCAAAGTGGAACGGGCCCACGCAGCTGAGCCCCGCCGTCGTGCCGGGTTTGCTGACGATGTGGCCCGCCACCAAAGCATCCTGGCGCAGTGGAGCCGCTACGAACTGGATCCCGGCCGTGCCATCGACTTTCCGGCCATGACAGATGTGCGGACACAGGAGACGGCTGCGTTTACCAGGGCCATGCGCGAGGCCGAGTATTGCCGGGTGACTGCCGGCACCGACTATCGCGCCGCCGTCGAGCGTCTGGCGGATGCCCTCACGGCAGCCGAACGCGCCGCGGGAGTCCCCCTCCCCGCGCCGAGGTGACGCTTAATACCAATCCCGCCGAGCACCGCTGTCACTAAGCGCCAACCGGGCAGGGACGCTAGAGAACCTTGCCCTTGAAGAACTCGGGCCGCAGCCGGTACATCACCAGCATCACCACCACGCCCAGCAGGATCACGCCCATCCCCAGAACGAACACCAGGCCTACCCCGCCAACGGACGAGCCCGAACCATACTCGGGATCCATCGAGTCCATTGCCGTCTTCACGAACATCACCAGCAGGATCACGCCGCCCAGCAACGGTGCCAGGAATTTGAAGAAAAATGCCCGGACACCGCTGAAGGCTGAAGCGCGGAAGAACCAAACACAGGCCAGAGCTGTGATGCCGTAGTAGAAGCAGATCATCATGCCAAGGGCGGTAATGGTGTCCCACAGCGCATTCTCGGACACCGTACGGGTGATCACATAGAACGCGGCTGCCGCGATGGCCGCGGCGATGGTGGCAAAGCTCGGCGACTTGAACGTGGGACTGATCTTCCCAAAGCGGGGCGATATGGCGCGGTAGTGGCCCATGGCCAGCATGGTGCGCGCGGGCGACACGAACGTTGACTGCAAGGACGCGGCGGAGCTGCTCAGGATGGCCAGCGACATGAGGATCGCGAACGGACCCATCACCGGACCCGCCAGGACAGCGAAGATGCTGGACTGGTTCTCCGGGTTGCCGGCACCCAGACCGGTCTCGCCCACACCCGCGAAGGACAGGGTGGCCAGCGCAACGGTCATGTAGATGATCACGATGACCAGCACGGTGATGGTCGCGGCACGGCCCGGGGTCTTCTCCGGATTCTTCGTCTCCTCATTCATGGTCAGGGTGACGTCCCAGCCCCAGTAAATGAAGATTGAGAGCGAGACACCCGCAGCGAATGACGAGAACGAATCGACGGCAAAGGGGTTGAACCAGTCAGGGGAAATGGCTGTGGCATCGAAGGCTGTGCCGTTGGCTACATGCACGAACGCCGAGACCGCGAACCAGCCAAGAACCAACAGCTGGAAGGCAACCAGGACGTACTGGACGCCCTTGGTGGTCTCCATGCCGCGGTACGAGATCCAGCACGCTCCGGCGATGAACACCAGCGTGGTGGCTATGTTCAGCGGCAGGATCTTGCTCAAATCTGCAAGCGATGGATTGCTGAATATCTGCCCGAGCATCAGGTAGAAGAAGTCAACGGCAACAGCCGCCAGATTGGACAGCACAATGATGGTGGCCGCGATCAGCCCCCAGCCGCCCATCCATCCGATCCACGGACCAAACGCCCGCGTCGCCCACGTGAAGGAGGTACCGGCGTCGGGCATTGCGTTGTTCAGTTCGCGGTAGCCGAGCGCCACCAGCAGCATGGGGATGAAGCCCACCAGGAAGATGGCGGGAAGGTGCACACCAACTTCGGACACGGTGGGACCCAGGGCGGCGGTCAACGTGTACGCGGGCGCAATGCAGGAAACACCGATCACGACGGCGCCGATCAGGCCCACCGATCCGGCTTTCAGTCCCTTTTCACTCAGGGTTGATTCTTTCGACTGGACCGTCTTTGGTGCAGTAGACATGGGTATTGCCTCTCAGGCGATTGCTAGGAGCTTTGGCGCGTGTAATCGCGGGGGACCACGATCATGGGAACGGGAAGGGCGCGCAGGATCCGGTTGGCGGTGCTGCCAAGGAACGTGGCGCGGTGCTGGGCCAGGCGGCTGGAGCCGATCAGCAGGATTTCGCCGTCTTCCCAGTCGAGCCGGTCCACGGCTTCTTCGATGGTGCGGCCCTGCGCCACGACGATTTCGGGCTCGGGCAGCGGCGCGTCCGGGGTTGAATTTCCGACGGCGGCAAGCCGGTCGGCGGCGTGCATCCAGGCGGCGTCTGCCAGCGTCAGCGAGTTGCCGCCGTCGAGGGCCAACAGGGAAACGAGCCGAAGCGGCAGGTGCCGGTCGCGTGCGGACTCAACGGCGACGTCGAGCAGTTCGTCTGCGCCGGGGCGCGTCCCGAAACCGCAGCTGAGCCGGGTGATCGCGTCCGTCCGCTGGTAGCCGTGGGGTGCCAGGGCCACCGGGACAGGCGACGAATGGAGCAGCGAACCCGCGACGGAACCAATGGTGAACCGTTTGAAAAGGCCACCGTTCGTGGCACCGATGACCAAGGCAGCCGCATCCAGCTCCACGGCCGCGTCAATCAGCGCCTGGGCCTCGGAGTCGCCGCGGCGGATGTGTCCGCGCGCTGTGATGTCGTCCGGGACCAATGCAAGGCCCTCATCCAACCAGCGTTGGGCTTGCTGGTTGAGGATGTCGTCGTAGCCGGCTTCGGGTGGGTACACGGCGTTGAACGGGGAGTCCTCCGGGATCACCAGGACCAGGTCCAGGCTGACGTCCTGGTTCCGGGCCAAGGCGACGGCAAGGTGAACGGCGTCGTGCCCCCTTGCGTTGGCGGTGTAACCAACTACGTAGCGCATGGTGGTCCCTTTCAGTTCTTAAACAGTGCAGCCGGCAGGCCGGGAAACGGTGCTCCCCCGGCCTGCCGGTGTGGTTTCACAATAATCAGACTGCTACCGAAGCCAGTTTGTTGGCTTCAACGATCCGCGCGGCGGTCGCCTGGCCCATGCGGACCGCGCCGTCAACGTGCTGGTAGCCCTCGGCCGCGAGGTCCGAAGAGGACCAGTAGATCGGGCCGACGTTCGCGTGCTGGTCCTTGCCGTAGCGGTGCAGGCCCCCGAGGTCGTAGCTGGAAGCGTATGCGCCGCGGGTCCATTCTTCGGAGCCCCAGTCGGACTCGTAGTAGACCTCGGGTGTGAGTGCCTTGTCGCCCAGGAATCCGGCAATGGACTCGAGGATGGCCTTCTTGCGGTCTTCGGCGCTGAGTTCGAACACGGCGTCGGCCTTTTCGTCGGACACGAAGCCCACCAGGGTTCCGCGGGTGTCGCCGTGGTTGGTGTTGTCGTAGACCTCCTGGACCAGTGCACCGGCGCTGAAACCTGTGCCGGAGAGTCCGTCTTCGCGCCAGAACGGCGTGTCGTACACAGCGTGGACCTTGATGACCAGGCCCAGCGACTGGTGCTGGTGCATCTGGTGCTGGCGGCGCGGAAGCGGCGGGTCGAAGGAGACCCGCGAGTACAGGTTCGGCGGAACGGCCATGATCACGTAGCGGGCGTTGACGGTGGCCTGCTCGGACACAACGGTTACGCCGTTGTCGTCCCACTTGATGGTCCGCACCGGGCTGTTAAGCACGACGTCGGCACCCAGCTCTGCTGCCTGCAGCAGCGAAACCTGCTGCATGCCGCCGATAACGCGCTTGTCCAGGATGAAGTCCTCATCGGTGAGGTGCGTGAACGAACCGGCAGACGCGGCCATCAGGACTGCCTGCAGGGCCGAGAAGGCGTGGGCGGGCTTGGTGAGCATGCCGCCGGCGATGAAGAGGCCGATGTTGTTGCAGGCTTCTTCGTCGTTGGAGTTCTGGCGGAGCCAGTGATGGAAGGAGATGGTGTCCAGCTCGCGTGCCTTGGGGTGTGCCCAGGGCTCGGTGGGGCCGATCTCTGCCGCGAGTTCGTCCAGGATGGCGACGAGCTTGTCCATTTCGGCCTTGGTGGTCTCGTTAACCGGGAAGGTGTCGCCGGTGTACTGCGTGCGCTTGCCGTCTGCGCCGATGTAGACGGATTCGCCATCGCGGTAGCGCGGGTACATTTTCAGGCCGAGCTCGTCCAGCAGGTCCATGAGGGCTGTCTGGTCCGGCGAAACCCACTGGCCACCGATCTCCAGCATGGCGCCGTCGATGGTGTCGGTCCAGGTGCGGCCGCCCACACGGTCGCGTGCTTCGAGCACTGCGACGCTGAGTCCGGCTTTCTTCAATTCGCGTGCCGCCGTCAACCCTGACGGTCCGGCACCGACGATTACAACGTCGCGATCAAGATTCTGCATGATGTCCTCTCCGTGGCCGTCCGTTGGTGGCTGACCAATAAATGAATGGCATTCATTTATATCCATAGTAGCGGCTGTGTGCGCGGCTGTGAAGAGCCGATGGAATAATGCTGGGGACACAGGCAGCAGAAAGGCTCCCGATGCCCGCACCAACCCCCGCCCCTTCCGCCAGCCCGGTCCGCCGCCGCGCCGGCCGACCTACAGCGGCGATCCTGGACCAGGACGGCATCACGACGGCGGCACTTGAGCTGATCAGCAGCAAGGGTTACGACGGCCTCACCATGGCGGCGTTGGCACGCACCCTGGGAGTAGCCCCCTCTGCCCTGTACAACCACGTCTCTTCCAAGGACGACGTGCTTGTCCTTCTCGAGGACCATCTGGCGGCGATGGTTGACGTGTCGGCATTCGGATCCGAGCCTTGGGAAGAGGCCGTGCGCAAGTGGGCATGGTCCTACCGCGATGTGTTCTCGGAGCACACCCCCCTGATTCCGATCATCGCCGTCCTGCCCGTAGCCAACGCACCCAAGACGCTCGCCATGTACGAGGCCGTGACTGCCGGTTTCCGCGATGCGGGCTTCCCGGAGGAGAAAATCATCTCCGCGATTGTGGCCATTGAGGCGTTCGTCTTCGGAGCCGCTTACGACGTCACCGCGCCTGCGGACATCTTCGATGCCGGCACGCTCGCCGATCAGGTCCCCAACTTCACTGCCGCCGTGGACCGGTTGGCCCTGGAACAGCACGAGCGGCCGACTGATATCGCCTTCAGCCTTGGGCTGGAGGCTCTGATTACGGGGTTCGGGGCGCTGCGGGGGTAGGGCATCTGGCTTCCAGAGCTTCTTAATGCCAAGTTAGTGCATTATGCTGCACTTATGGAAGACAGTGCAGCAGCCTTGGCGCGCGCGGTTGGCTTGCGGGTAAAACAGGAACGTAAAGGCAGGGACTGGACCCTCGACCAGCTTGCGTCCATGGCCGGCGTTAGCCGAAGGATGCTGGTGAGCGTCGAACAAGGCGGGGTGAATCCCAGCATAGGAACCCTCCTGCGGCTCAGCGATGCCCTTGGCGTTGGCTTGCCCGCGCTGGTGGAGCCGCCCGCTCCCCGCACAGCGAAGATCACTCGCGCAGGCGACGGCGCAGCCCTGTGGAACGGTCCACTGGGCGGCCGTGGTGTCCTCGTGGCCGGCACCGAGTCTCCCGACGTCGTCGAGCTTTGGGACTGGACCCTGGCTCCCGGAGAACTTCACGAGAGCGAAGCGCATTCAGCCGGTACCCGCGAGCTGCTGCAGGTCCTGGAAGGCGCGCTGACCGTGATGGTCGAATCCGAGAGTTACGAACTCGGAAGCGGCGACGCCCTGACGTTCCGCAGCGATGTTGCGCACTCCTACGCCAATCCCGGCGGGCAGGCTGCCCGATTCTCCCTCGCCGTTTTTGAACCGGGCGTTGGAGCAGGACATCGAACGGAAAACCCCGGTGCGTAAGACTTTGACCCGAACCCTCACAGCCGCTCCCCCTTGGTCGATGGCCGTCGCAGCAATGATGGCCATCCAACTCTCCAACGCCCTGTCGGTGACTGTTATCGGGCAGGTCGGCCCTGCAGGCACTGCCTGGCTTCGCATGTGCTTCGGAGTCTTCTTCCTGTGGATGATCAGTCGCCCGGCGATCCGTTCGCTGCGCCGCCGCGACCTGCCTGCTTTGATCGCCCTGGGTGTCGTGACAGGCTTCATGACCACCTTCTTCCTTGCCGCCGTCGAGCGCATCCCGCTGGGAACCGCCGTCGCCATTGAATTCCTTGGCCCCCTCACGGTGGCCGGGATCATGAACAAACGCCGGAAGGCGTTAATTTGGCCACTCCTTGCCTTTATTGGCGTCGTGCTTCTAACGGAGCCGTGGCACGGCATCATTGACTTGGTCGGAGTGGGCTTCGCCCTGGCCGCGGGAGCCTGCTGGGGCTTGTACAACATACTCACCCAGCATGTAGGAGACCGATTCTCCGGCATCAGCGGCCTGTCACTCACAATTCCCATTGCAGCGCTTGCCACCATGCCGTTCGGATTGCCGCAGGTACTGGGTGGATCACTTGAGTGGTGGGTGCTGCCACTGGCGGCCGGGATAGCCCTGGTTACCCCAGTGATCGCGTTCGGCCTCGAAATGCTGGCGCTGCGGCGCATGACCCACACGGCCTTTGGAACGCTGCTTTCGATCGAGCCCGCATTCGGTGTTCTCATCGGACTACTGGTCCTCGCCCAGCAGCCGACGCTCATGCAGGTAGCAGGAATAGCCCTGGTGGTTGTTGCCGGGACAGCCGCGCAGCGAGGGGGAAACCGGACGCCGGAACCCGTGGTGACAACGGATGTGCCGGCGTCACCAGCGGCTTCCTAATAACACCCAACTCTTGTAATACAAGTGCTCTGCTTGTATCTTAAGTAGCAGGCAAGGATGCCCCGCCCCTTAGGAGACCCAGTGAGTACCGTAGACCTCATCCGCCACGTCAAACTGTCCACGGCGCGACTGCCGCTCAGCGTGCCCATCAGCGACGCCAAGGTCTTCACCGGCAGGCAGAAGCCGATGACGGAGGTAGTGTTCCTCTTCGCCGAAATCACGACGGAACAGGGTCACAGCGGCGTGGGCTTCAGCTACTCCAAGCGCGCCGGCGGCCCTGCGCAGTACGCCCACGCCAAGGAAGTTGCCGAAGGCATCATCGGCGAGGACCCCAACGACATCGGCAAGATCTACACCAAGCTCCTCTGGGCCGGCGCCTCTGTGGGCCGCTCGGGCGTGGCTACGCAGGCCCTGGCGGCCATCGACATCGCCCTCTACGACCTCAAAGCCAAGCGCGCCGGACTCCCCCTCGCCAAGTTGCTGGGTTCCTACCGCGACTCGGTCCAGACCTACAACACCTCCGGCGGCTTCCTCAACGCCACCCTGGACGAGGTCAAGGAACGCGCCACGCAGTCCATCGACGGTGGCATCGGGGGCATCAAGATCAAAGTGGGCCTGCCCGACTCCAAAGAAGACCTGCGCCGCGTGGCGGGAGTACGCGAGCACATCGGCTGGGACGTCCCGCTCATGGTCGACGCCAACCAGCAATGGGACCGCGCAACCGCGCTCCGCATGGGCCGCCAGCTCGAGGAATTCAACCTGATCTGGATCGAAGAACCACTGGACGCCTACGACTTCGAAGGCCACGCGCACCTGGCCCAGGTGCTGGACACGCCCATCGCCACAGGTGAGATGCTCGCATCCGTCGCCGAACACAAGGGCCTCATCAACGCCAACAGCTGCGACATCATCCAGCCGGATGCCCCACGCGTCGGCGGCATTACCCAGTTCCTTCGCCTCGCCGCCCTGGCGGATGAACGGGGCCTGGGCCTTGCCCCCCACTTCGCCATGGAAATCCACCTTCACCTGGCCGCCGCATACCCGCGCGAGCCGTGGGTGGAGCACTTCGACTGGCTGGACCCGCTGTTCGAGGAACGGCTGGAGACGAAGAACGGCCGCATGATCGTCCCGGACCGCCCCGGACTCGGCGTCACTTTGAGCGGTCAGGCCCGGGCATGGACCACCGAATCCGTGGAGTTCGGCGCGTAATCTGGAACCCATGAGCCGAAACCTGACCGCGGATCTCGCCGCCGACCTCCGCAACCGCATCGTCGACGGCGTCATCCAACCGGGCGAGAAGCTCCCCAGCGAGAACACGCTCATCGGCGAGTTCGGGGTGAGCAGAACCGTGGTCCGCTCCGCATTGACGCGCTTGCAAGCCGAGGGACTCGTGGAAACCGAACGTGGGCGGGGCAGCTTTGCGCTGACTCCGCCCGCCGACGGCCCGACCCAAGCCCCGGGCACCCGGCCGGTGTCCAGCACGGAGGAACGGCTGCAGATGCTGGACTTCCGGATCGGCGTCGAAACAGAGGCAGCTGCCCTTGCTGCCCGGAACCACAGCGAACGCCAGCTCAAGGCCATTCACGGTGCCTTGGAACAGTTCACTGCGAATGTCGCACATCCGGCGCACGCCATGAAGGCTGATTTCGAGTTCCACCGGGCCGTGGCTGCGGCGTCCGGCAATCCTTTTTATACGGACTGCATCGCCGCCCTGGGCCAAACCATGATCACCATGCCCCGCCCACGTCTCGTAGCCGGCGATGACCAGGAAACCCGCGACCGCTTCGATCACGTGATCCACGAGCATTCCTCTATATACGCAGCAATCGCGGACGGCGATCCCGTGGCTGCCGCGGCAGCCATGCGCCTTCACCTCAGCAACTCACGACGCCGGCTCGCGGGTTCCGCACGCAGCTGAGCGTTCCGCATTTCCCACTGCGAACACAACAAAAGAGCCCCGGTCCTAAGACCGGGGCTCTTTTGATTGCGTGCGCGAGGGGGGATTTGAACCCCCACACCCTTTCGGATACTGGCACCTGAAGCCAGCGCGTCTGCCGTTCCGCCACTCGCGCGCAACTTCCTTTTCCGGACTTGGCTGGTCTCCCAGCTTCGTTTCCTTCAAAAGCAGCGAGATCAAGCATAACGGACATCCGGAGCAAAACACCAATCGGGCCGGGAGGCGTCCTTCAGAACGGCGACGTACCCCCTGAAAACCGCAGAAATTCCAAGGATTCGAACCCCCCGGGACCCCCGCCGGCAAGGGCCGCCGCCGAACTTTTCCGTGGCGCAAGGCGTTGTGGATTAAGGTCATTCCCAGTCAGTCCCAGTAGTATCGGGAAGTGGAAGGGCCGTTGGGCACGCACTTTGGTGTGTGCACAGACTGGCCAATAGCAGGACCATCGGACAGGCACAGCAGGTGCCGCGGCAAGGAAAGGAGAAGGAACATGGGTTTGCTGGACAAAGTCGAGCGCGGCATTGAAAAGGCCGTCCGCAACGTCTTCTCCACGGGGTCGCGGGCACGGGTTGAGCCGGTGGAGATCGCGAGCAAGCTGAGGCGGGAACTGGACAACCAGTCCATCACCATCGCCGCCGGGCGCACGCTGGCCCCCAACGTTTTTGATGTCCTGCTCAGCGATGAGGACTTCGCCAGGGCCCAGGAATGGGGAACGCCCCTCGCTGAGGAGCTGTGCGATGTCGTCATCCAACACGTTCGCAGCCAGGGCTATACGCTCCAGGGAGCGGTCAGGATCTCGTTCCGTCGCAATGACGAGGAACGGGCCGGCCATTTCGAGATCGCTTCCCGGACCGAAAAGTCCTCAGGCGACGCAGCTCCTGCCCCGCAGCCTCCGCGGGCCAACGTCCCCGCAGCCCCCGCCCGGCAGCCTACCCGTCTCCAGCCCGTTCTGGACATCAATGGGCAGCGATACTCCCTCAATGCGGCGAGCGTGGTGCTCGGCCGCTCTTCTGAAGCTGACATCCTGGTGGATGACACCGGCGTTTCACGGAAGCATCTTGAGGTTCGTACCGGGAACGGGAGCACGTGGGCTGTGGACCTCGGCTCAACGAACGGCAGTTACGTCAACGGACATAAGGTAAACGGCAGCGTGGAGCTCACAGACGGCTCAACCATCACGATGGGACGTACCAAGATTATTTTCCGCCTCCTCCCCCAGACCCCGGGTGGCCACGCGTGAACGATGTCAGCGAACTGACCATTACAGCGCTTCGTTTCGGCTTCCTCCTATTGTTGTGGGTCCTGATCTTCAGCATTGTGTCCACCATGCGCCGCGACTTCCAGATCGGGCGCAAGGCAGTGACCGGTGTTCCTACGGCACGCGAAGTGCGCAAGCATCCTGAACTGGCTGCCACGCCGCCGCCGGCCATCCAGCATGCCCGCAACCTGGTGGTCACCGAGGGCCCCCTCAAGGGCACCACGGTTCCCCTCGCCGCCAGCCCCATCCTGCTCGGGCGCGCCCAGGAAGCCACCTTGGTCCTGGAGGATGACTATGCCTCCGGCCGGCATGCGCGACTGTTCCCGCAAGGCAGCCGATGGTTCATCGAGGACCTTGGCTCTACGAACGGCACCTACCTGGCCGATCAGCAGCTCACGCGTGCGCTGCCGGTGGAGCTCGGTGTCCCCGTGAGAATCGGCAAGACGGTCATTGAATTGAGGCCATAGTCCATGGCCTCTTCTGAGACCCCCGAGGACAAGGAAAAGCCCGCGGAGCGCCCCCTGATCATGCGCTACGCGGCCCGTTCCGACGTCGGCCGGATCCGCTCCAAGAATGACGACTCCGCTTACGTGGGCCGCCATCTCGCAGTGGTCGCCGATGGCATGGGTGGGCACGCCGGCGGCGATGTCGCGTCCGCTTCTACGGTCCTGGACATGATCCACCTGGATCATGACAACTACCCTGAGGGCGCCGATACCGTCCTGGCGGACGAGATCCAGACCGCCAATTCCCTGCTTTCGGAGCTCGTCCACCAGAATCCGAAGCTGTCCGGCATGGGCACGACGGTTACCGCGTTACTCCTCGAGGACCGAAAGCTGCACTTCGCGCACATCGGCGATTCCCGGGCGTACCGCCTGCGCAACAAGAAGTTCGAGCAGATCAGCGTGGACCACACGTTCGTCCAGCGCCTCATCGACGAGGGACGGCTCCGGCCCGAGGAAGCCGAGACGCATCCTCATAAGAACGTCCTGATGCGTGTACTCGGAGATGTTGACGCGAGCCCGGAGCTGGACCTGGACGTTCTGGACGTCGAACCCGGCGAACGCTGGCTGCTGTGCTCCGATGGCTTGAACTACGTAGCGGGACACGTCGTGGAGCGCATGGTCCGTGAGACCAAGGACCTGCGCGAATGTGCCGAGATCCTCGTGGACCTGACGCTCGAAGCGGGCGCCCCGGACAACGTCACGGTCGTCATGCTGGAGATCGTCGAGGAGACGGTCGACGACGTCAGCACGGCCGCCGTCGACGTCGTACCGGCCGCGGCGCTTCCCGCCGTCGATGAGCCCGACGCTGTCACGGCCACCAAGTCTCCCGACGAAACGCCGGCCGGAGAGTCAGGCAAAGCCGACTCCGCGTCAAAGGCGAAAGCTGACCAGCAGGCCAAAGCGGGATCGTCCACGGACGACGAGCGAACCAAGGAAGCAGACGAGACGGACGAAACGTCCGAAGCTTCTGAAACATCCACCGAACCTCCGGCAACCACCGACCCCCACCTCGGTGAGCATCTGTCAGCAGAAGTGCTGCGCGAGGAACTGGCCAGCCGCCCCCATGAACTCGTTGGCGCCGCCGCAACGGCAGCTGAAACAGGCTCCATTCCTACCGTTGCCGGCCGCACGGTGGCTCGCCGCGCCGCCACGGTCCTGACGCACAAAGCAGAGCAGGACCGCGCGGAGATAGAGGAACCGCCAAGACGCCGCATCCGCTGGTTGATGCCTGCCGTCGCCGCGTTCGTGGTTGTTGGCGTTGTTGTTGGACTGTGGCTTGGCTACGCCTGGACCCAAGCACGCTATTACGTGGGTGAATACGATCAGCGGGTTGCTATTTTCAACGGCATCTCCCAGAGGCTCGGCCCCATTCAGCTTTCCCGGCTTGAAGCCGTCACCGACGTCAGGGTTGATTCATTGCCCGAGTACGGCCAGCAGAGCGTTCGCCAGACGGTCCCCGCCGGTGACCTCCACGACGCCCAGCTCATTGTGGAAAACCTGAAGAACTACGGCAGCGCTTCGGCTAACTGCCCCAGCACCACGCCAAGCCGCACGGCGACTCCTTCGCCCACGCCAACGGCCACGCCCACAGCCACAGTGCCCATACCCAGCACGGCAGCCGTTGCCAGCCCCACGCCATCGCCCGTTCCGACTCCCTGTGAGGGGGCAAAATGATCCAGACTGAAACCGCCCCCAAGCCACGCCGGAACGTCGAGCTTCTGCTCATCGTCCTGGCCCTTGCCGTTGGAATCGGTGCCAGTGCCCTGGTCAGCCTCAACTCGGACATGGGTCTGGACAGCGACTTCTGGTTCCAATCGAGCCTGCTCGCCGTCGCCGCCTTTGCGTTCCACATTGTCCTCCGGCTCCGCGCCAAGTATGCCGACCCGGTAATACTTCCCATCGTCGTGGCTTTGAACGGCCTGGGACTGGCCCTGATCCACCGGATGGACGGTCCGGGCGACGACACGGGCAACAACCAGCTCCGTTGGACGCTGATCGCCATGGCAGTCTCCATCGCGGTGATCTGGTTCCTCAAGGACCACCGGATCCTGCGCCGCTTCACCTACATATCTCTGGCAGCCAGTGCCTTGCTGCTGGTTCTGCCCTTGGTCCCCGGCATCTCCGCCGGCGAAGTACTCGGCGCCAGCGTATGGATCCGGATCGGCCCCATGACCTTCCAGCCAGGTGAAATCGCCAAGATCACCCTGGCCATATTCTTCGCGGGTTATCTTTCGTCCAACCGGGACCTCATTCTCCTGGCCGGCCGGAAGATCGGTCCCATGCAGTTCCCACGTTTCAAGGACCTGGGTCCCATGATCACCGCCTGGCTGGTGAGCATCGGCGTCCTGGTCTTCCAGAGGGACCTCGGATCATCCGTTCTCTTCTTCGGCCTCTTCATCGTGATGATTTACGTGGCCACCAGCCGTATCTCCTGGGTAGTCATTGGGCTCGCCCTGATCCTCGGCGGCGGTTTCATCGCATCGAAGATCTTCTCCCACGTTGCCTTCAGGATCGACAGCTGGATCAATGCCTTCACCCCCGAGGTCTTCGGCAGGTCTCCCGGCGGCAGTGGGCAGATTGTCCAAGGCCTGTTCGGTATGGCCGATGGAGGCCTTGTGGGAACAGGACTGGGCCAGGGCCGTCCGGACCTGGTTCCGTTCGCAAACAGCGACATGATCGTGGCACTCATCGGCGAGGAACTGGGCCTGATTGGCCTCTTCGCCGTGGTGATGCTGTATTTGCTGCTCTTCACCCGCGGCTTCCGTGCAGCCCTGGGAACGCGTGACGCGTTTGGAAAGCTCCTGGCGTGCGGCTTATCGTTCGCGATCGCCCTTCAGTGCTTCGTGGTCATCGGCGGCGTCACCCGGCTCATCCCCCTGACCGGCCTGACCACCCCGTTCCTGGCCGCCGGCGGTTCGTCCCTGCTGGCCAACTGGATCATCGTCGGGCTGCTGCTCATGATTTCCAATACGGCCCGCGGACCGGTTGACACCACACCGATGGTCAACAAACCCCCGACCACCAGCTCCCACGGAACAGTCAAGACTCCAACAGGCCAGACCCCAAGCGCACCAACTGAGGCGGTGAAGCATCAATGAACCAAGCTATTCGCAGCTCCTGGATGGCCGCCGTCGCCATGTTCGCGTTGATTTTCGGCGCCATCAGCTACGTCCAGGTCATTGGCGCGGACGACCTCAACGCCAACCCCTGGAACCAGCGCGCCATCCTGGCCACATTCTGCAACGAACGCGGCGCCATCATCGTTGGCGGGAAACCGGTAGCGGAGTCCGTGCCCGGGAACGAGTCCTGCGCCTTCCAGCGCTCGTACCCACAGCCTGAGCTTTACGCGGGCGTCACCGGCTTCTTCTCAAGGGGCTTTGGATCCACTGGACTGGAGCAGTCCATGGGGGAAACCCTGGCCGGCAACTCGGACCAGTTGTTCCTGGACCGCATCAGCCAGATGTTCCTCGGCAAAGAGCCCAAGGGCGCTTCTGTGGAGCTGACCTTGGACCCTGCCATCCAGAAACTCGCCTACGACCTCATTCCCGATGGCCAGCGGGGTTCGATCGTGGTCACCAACCCGAAGACAGGAGCCATCATTGCCATGGTCTCCAAGCCTTCCTACGACCCCAACCTGATCGCCACCCATGACACCGCAGCTGCCGAGGCGAACATGGCCAAGCTGAACCAGGTCCCGGGCATCAACCTGAACCAGAATGTCAGCGGCCCCACGGGAAACCTGCTCTCTCCCGGTTCGGTTTTCAAGCTCATTGACACGGCCGCGGCGTTGAACTCGGGCAAGTACAACAAGGACAGCGAGCTGCCGAACCCCAGCAGCCTCCCGCTTCCCGGCTCCAATGCCAGCCTCCCCAACTACGCCGGGGGCAACTGCAATGTCCGGGAGACGGCGTCGTTCGCCTTTGCCTTGGAGCAGTCCTGCAATACGCCGTTCGCGAGCATTGCCCTGGACCTTGGCCAGGACGCCATCCGTGAGCAGGCCGAGAAGTTCGGCTTCGGAGAAACCTTCGGCGATCAGCTCAAGCTCCAGCAGGCCAAGAGCGTCTTCCCCCGGGATCTGGACCAGGCACAGCTCGCCCAGTCATCCGTGGGCCAGCGCGACGTCAAAGCCACTCCGCTGCAGATCAACATGATGACGGCAGCCATTGCCAACGGCGGCGTGCAGATGAAGCCAAACCTGGTGCAGACAGTGCGTGCTCCCGACCTGCGGGTCATCAGCGAAACCAAGCCTGAGGCACTCCGCACCAGCACCACGCAGCCAATAGCCAGCCAGATCACTGAATGGATGACCAGCGCCGTGGATAACGGCATCGCCAAGGGCGCAGCCGTTCCCGGCGTCAAGGTGGCCGGCAAGACCGGTACGGCCGAACTCGGTGATTCAGGTTTGAACAACTCTTGGTTTACCGGGTTCGCCCCGGCAAACGACCCGCAAGTAGCCGTCACCATCGTCATGGAACGTGTGGACGTACTCAGCGGTGCCCAGCTAACCAGTCCGAACGCAAAGAAGATTTTTGAGGCGGTGTTGAATAAGTGAGGCCTACTTCGGGAATCACACTCGGCGGCAGGTTCCAGCTGACCAGTCGCATTGCGATTGGCGGCATGGGCGAGGTCTGGAAGGCCAAGGACCAGATCCTTGGCCGGATCGTGGCCATCAAGGTGCTCAAGGAGGAATACACGGGTGACCCCGGCTTCCTGCAGCGCTTCCGTGCCGAGGCGCGCCACACCGCCCTCCTCAACCACGTGGGCATCGCCAACGTGTTCGACTACGGTGAGGAAGCCGGCTCGGCCTACCTGGTGATGGAGCTCGTGCCCGGGCACCCACTGAGCGGCATTCTGGAGCGCGAGCAAGTGCTGTCCCCGGACATGACGCTCTCCATCATTGCCCAGACGGCCCGCGCCCTGGCCGTTGCCCACGCGCAGGGCCTGGTGCACCGCGACATCAAGCCCGGCAACCTCCTGATCACACCGGACAACCGGGTCAAAGTCACGGACTTCGGCATCGCCCGCCTGGCGGATCAGGTTCCGCTGACGCAAACCGGCCAGGTCATGGGTACTGCCCAGTACTTGGCACCCGAGCAGGCAACCGGCCAGACAGCCACAGGCTCCTCGGACATCTATTCCCTGGGCGTCATCGGCTACGAGTGCCTCACCGGTCACCGTCCCTTCTCCGGCGAATCGCAGATCGCAATCGCCCTGGCACAGGTCAACGACGCACCGCCGCCCCTGCCGGAAACGCTGCCAACGCCCGTGCGTGCCCTCTTGATGTCCATGCTTGCCAAGGACCCCAAGAACAGGCCGGCCAACGCCATCAAGCTTGCCGAAGCAGCTGAAGCCATCCGCAACGGCGACATCGCCACGGCTCATGCCGCCGTGCCGGGAATGCTGTTGTTCGAAGACTCAACCGGCCCCATCACGGCGCCGGTCGACACCGCAACGGCACCTACCGGCGTCGTCACCTCGCCTTACGGCAAGGAGCAATCCTCGACGGCGACCTCCGCACTTCCGGTGCTGGGCGCCGGCGCCGCCGGAGCTGCTGCAGGAGCCGCGGCCGCTTCCGCGGACAACCCTCTGACACGCGCCAACGCGCTCGAAGCGGAGCGGCAGCTGAACGACGAAGAAGTCATCTACAGCGATGACGAACGCTTTGACGATCAGGAACCGGAGCGCAAGAAGCGCAGCCCGTGGACGTGGCCGCTGGTCGCATTGATCCTGCTGGTCCTGTTCGCGCTGGTTGGTTTCCTGATCTCCCAGTCGGGCTTCTTCTCGCCAAGCCCCTCGCCGAGCCAGTCGACGTCGTCCAGCCCGAGCCGGACGCCCACCCCTACGTCCTCGTCGGCAACTCCGACGCCAACTCCCACGCAGACTTCGGAAAAGCCGACGCCTACCCAGTCGACGCCGCAGAAGATCAACCTCATCCCGGAAGAATTCGAGGGCCAGCCGTTCGAGACAGTCAGTGCGCAGCTCCGCGCGCTCAATCTCGGAGTGAACGGCCAAGAGAAATTCGATCCGTCAGTAGCTGGAACGGTTCTCAGCCTCAACCCCACGGGTCCTGTTGACCCTGGCACAACAATCACAGTGATCTACTCCAAGGGTCCAGAGATGGTTGCGGTACCCACCATTGGCCAGGGAGTCTCCGAGGCCCAGGTCCAGGGCGCTCTGCAGGGGGCAGGGCTTAAGTACGTGAGGGGTGAGGACGTCAACGGAACCATCAGCCAGGGGCCGAACACGTTCGTGCGTTCCTCGCCTGCCGCCGGGACCGAGGTACCCGCAGGGTCCACGGTGACCTACTACTTGTCCAAGGAACTCGTCCCAACGAATCCCGTGACTCCCAGCGGAAACCCGTCCAGCTCTGCGTCCCCAACAGGCCGCTAAGCCACCATGTCTACGCCCCGTCCCGGCCCCGCGCATCGAGAGGAGAGCACACCTGTGTCTTCACAGCGCATCCTCAATGAACGCTACGAACTCGGTGAGTTGATCGGTCGTGGCGGCATGGCCGACGTCTACAAGGGAACAGATACCCTCCTGGGCCGAACCATTGCGGTGAAGGTCCTCCGCGCGGACCTCGCCCGCGATCCCCAGTTCCAGGCTCGCTTCAAGCGGGAAGCCCAGGCCGTCGCAGCGCTCAACCACCCCTCCATCGTGGCCATTTTCGATACCGGAGAGTATTCCGTTCCCGGCGGCCCCGGAGAGGATGTCCGCGTTCCATACATCGTTATGGAGTTCGTCTCGGGCCGCACGCTGAGGGACATGATCAAGGCCAAGGAGCTGGGTGTAGAGGACTCCGTCGGCTACACGCTGGGTGTCCTTGCGGCTTTGGAGTACAGCCACCGGGCAGGAATTGTGCACCGGGACATCAAGCCCGCCAACGTCATGGTGTGTGCCGATACCGGTGACGTCAAGGTCATGGACTTCGGAATCGCGCGGGCCATGGCGGATTCCGCGGCCACCATGACTCAAACACAGGCAGTGGTCGGCACCGCGCAGTACCTATCACCTGAACAAGCCAGGGGCGAGACAGTGGACGCCCGCAGCGACCTCTACTCGGCCGGCTGCCTCCTGTACGAGCTGCTGACCAGCAGGCCGCCGTTCGTTGGCGACAGCCCGGTTTCCGTTGCCTACCAGCATGTCCGGGAAACCCCGGATCTTCCCAGCACCCACAACCCGGACATCACAGAAGCGCTGGATTCCGTTTTGGTCAAGGCGCTGCAGAAGAACCGTACTGACCGCTTCCAGGATGCAGCCGCCTTCCGCCGCGCGCTCCGGGCAGCAAGCAACGGCATTCCCGTGCCCGCACTCCCGGCAAGCGAAGCTCCCACGGATCCAAACGACCTTGTGGAACAGGAAGACCCCGCCACACAGCTCCTGAGCACTACGGCCGTGGGGCTTTTGGATGTGGACCAGTTCAAGGACGAGCCCCTGGACCATGAACACGAGGAGCCCCTTCCCCTGGGCCTCCCAGCGGAACGTGAGCGGCCCGCGGGCCAGAACTCACGGCGTCGCGCATGGGTTGCAACCCTGGTGATTTTCACGCTCCTGGTCCTTGCAGGCGGTGGTTTCTGGCTTTACAGCCTCATGAACATGCAGCCCCCGCCTCCGGCGAAGATCGCGGTCCCCGTGGTGGCCAACATGTCCGAATCACAGGCCATCCAGGAGCTGTATTCCGCCAAGTTGGTCCCAAAATCGGTGCGTGAGCCGAGCGACACCGTGGCCAAGGACATGACAATCGGCACTGCGCCCAGCGCTGGCGCCATGCTGGATCAGGACGCCGAGGTGATTCTCAAGATCTCCAGCGGTCCCAGCTCGGTGACCATCCCGACAAACATTGTGGGACGTACTGAACCGGACGCCCGTGAGGCACTGCGGCGGCTCGGCATCACCGGCGATATCTCAACCGTCCGTACGCACAGTCCCACTGTTCCCATCGGTTTGGTCATCAGCACCTCACCGGCCCCGGGCGGGCCCATTGCCGCGTCGTCGAAGGTGGAGCTGCAGGTTTCCTCGGGTAAGGTCCTGATGCCGCAACTCATCGGCCTGCCTGTCACCGAGGCTGAGGCGGCCCTGAAGGCCAACGGGCTGACCATGCAGGTGGTGGAACAGGAAAACTCGCAGGTGGAACCTGGCAAGGTCACGGCACAGAGCGAGGCATTCAACAGCGAGGTTGATCAGGGCAAGATGGTCACCGTTACTGTTGCGAAGGCTCCCGCACCTGTCCCGACGCCGACACCCACTCCTACACCCACAACGGACACGCCTACGCCGAAGCCGACACCGACGACAACCAAGAAGTAGCCTGCTGCCGGGCGGAACTACAGGCCGGAACTACAGACCCGGCGGCTACTGCTTGATCAGTGGGCTCAGCTTGGAGGCACGCTCGGCGGCACCGGCCATGCCCAGGGACTCAAGCCAGTTCCCCAGCATCTGGTATCCGCCTTCAGTGAGCACTGATTCCGGGTGGAACTGGACACCGCACAGGGGAGCGGTCTTGTGCTGAAGACCCATCACCACGCCATTGGTGGTCTCCGCTGTGACCTCCAGGACCTCAGGTATGGAATCGCGAACCGCTGCCAGTGAGTGGTACCGCGTTGCCGTAACTGGCGAGGGGAGGCCGGCGAAGACGCTCTTGCCTTCATGCCGCACGGGGGATGTTTTGCCGTGCATCAGTTCCGGCGCGTGGGTCACCACTCCGCCGTATGCCTCAGCGAGAGCCTGGTGTCCCAAGCAGACCCCGAACATGGGCTTGGAGGCTTCACCGCACCACTTAATGAGCTCAATGCACACACCCGCTTCTGCGGGGGTGCCGGGACCGGGCGACACAAGTACGCCGTCCCGTGTTCCCGCCAGCTCAATGGCCTCGGCAAGAGTGACGTCGTCGTTCCGGACCACCGTGGTTTCGGCGCCCAGTTCCTGGAGGTAACCCACCAGTGTGTAGACGAAGCTGTCGTAGTTATCTATTACCAAAATCTTTGTTGTGCTCATGGTTGCTGCACTAAACCAATCGTTGAGTCAGTCAATGTAGTGAATTGGGAAAACCAGGGGAAGAGGAACTCGACCATCAAGACAAGGGCTACACCCACCAGTACCAGCGAGGTAAGGATCCGTACCCACAGCGGACCGGGCAAATTCCGGAAAATCCATGCGTACATCTGCTATCCCTTTCCGTGGGCGCGGGCTACTTGGGCGGCGATTTCCGACGGCGGTCCCGCTGAGGCAGGTTGCCAGCCATCCAGCACGGAGTAGGCAATGATGCGTTCCTGTGCACCAAACCGGGGGTTGCAGCTGGTCATGGTGAGGATACTTTCCGTAGGGGTTGCCCCGGGTTGGGTAGGCACGGGCATCAAAACGTCGGTGCGATCCGGCAGGACGATCTGGTTGTTGCGGAACACGTAGGTGTAATAGCCATCCGCGGTCTGCACGTAGATCTTGTCCCCGGGAACCAGCGTGTGGATGTTGTCCAGGACCGCACCGTGTGTCTGCCTGTGGCCTGCCACCGCAAAGTTGCCCGGAGCTCCGGGCATGCTGGTGGTGCCGTAATGGCCCAGTCCCAAGGTGTCCAGGACGTCTGATCCCGTGCCTTCAATGATGGGGCGGGTGTAATCCTGGCCAAAGCGGGGGATGTACATGATGCCGATGGTGCCACCATTCCCCGGAGCCGTGCCCACCACGGGAGTGCCGTAGTCCACCGGGCCGGCCGGTGCAGCTGGAGCTATCGGCCCGGTGAATTCCTGGGCGAAGCTCTTGACCGCTTCCGTTTGCTTGGCGTCGGCTTCAACGTTGGTCCACCACAATTCCCAGCCAACGAACAGGAGCAGGACTATGCCGGCCGTGATGAGGAGTTCACCGAAGATCTGGCTGATTTTACGGATGACATCCGAGGCCCGGCGCGGTTTTCGGGGCGGCAGTTCCTGCCCGTCACTGGCGGACGGCACGGCTGATGCCGCCGTCGTCTGCTGGTGCGCCACAGGGTCTCCTCATCTAGGGCGCGGGCGTCGCGGGCGTATCCCGAGTTGCGGCTAGACTTGACAGCTAGAACCAACCCGGAACGCCGTGTGGCCGTTAACCGCTGGAAATTTCCTTCCTGCAGGATATCAAGGCCGGCAGGGACGGGTACCAACCGAACAGTCCAGGAGGATCCGTGCCCGAGTCCAAGCCCCGCAAGCGGCCTGCCCGCCAGGCCCCACAGACTTCGGCCACGCAGCAGTACAAGCCCAACCCGGTCTGGTACAAGGCCGTCATGTTTGGATTGATGATCCTCGGTCTTCTGTGGATCATCACCTTCTACATCACTGAAGGGCAGTTCCCGGTCCGTGACTGGGCATCCTGGAACATCGTGGCCGGCTTCGGGATTGCAATTGTCGGGTTCCTCATGACCACGCGCTGGCGCTCCTAGGAATTCAGGACCTCACATTCCAGTGCTCGCTGACGTCTACAGGATATGAGCAACCGGCACACCACGTTGGATTCCCCGTTGGGTCAGCTGACGCTGACAGCCCACGGGGAACTTTTGACGGGCCTCTTCTACGAAGGGCACTGGCATATGCCGCCGCCCGACTATTTCGGAGAGCCGACCACCATCGAGGACCCTGTGTTCCATCAGACCCGGATCGAACTCTCTGAATACCTCGCGGGTCACCGCACCGAATTCAACGTTCCGTTCGAAGCACGCGGAAATCCCTTCCAAGAGAAGGTCTGGGCCCGGGTCCAGACCATTCCTTTCGGAGAAACGGTCAGCTACGGCGAGTTGGCCCAGGAACTGGGTGATCCGCACCTGGCGCAGGCGGTTGGTTCGGCTGTCGGCCGCAATCCCATCAGCATCGTCATCCCTTGCCACCGCGTGGTGGGTCGGAAGGGGCAACTGACGGGCTATGCCGGCGGGCTTCGGAACAAACGCTTCCTCCTTGAGCTGGAAGAACCGGATTCCGTAAGAGAGGGCAAGCTCTTCTGATGGAAACCGGACAGGCGGCCAGCAAGAAACCGTTCGAAGCAGTTGTCCGGGAACGCGGGGCAACAGTGCTCCGTGTGTGCCGTGCAATCCTCGGCGTCCACGATGCCGATGACGCGTGGTCGGACACCTTCCTGGCAGCTCTCCAGGCCTATCCGGATCTTCCTGTGGGGGCCAACGTGGAAGCCTGGCTGGTCACCATTGCCCACCGGAAGTGCATTGACCATCTGCGGGCAGGTGCGCGCCGCGCATTGCCTGTTGAGCAGCCGCCAGAACAGCCAACCCGGCTGGGTCTTCCGGGCGAAAGAGACACAGAACTTTTCGACGCCGTCGCCCAGTTGCCGCCCAAGCAGCGCCAGGCTGTGGCGTACCACTTCCTCGCCGGGCTGCCCTACAAGGAAATCGGCGCCCTTCTGGGCAGTTCTCCGGAGGCCGCACGCCGTGCTGGAGCAGATGGCGTGAAGGCGCTCCGGGCAGCCATCCAAACCCGTGCTTCGCTGGTCCATTCATCGTCGAAAGGTGAAATTCAATGACCGTCGACCCCAGCCCCGGACACACCGAGGTGTTGTCGTTCCTGGAACCACTGAACGTAGCCCTCGAGCCGGCCCTCGCCGGTCTCCATGCCCGGCTTGCCCGTGATGCACAACTGACCCACACCCTGGACATCGCCTACCGCACTGTCGATTCACCGGTGGGGAAGCTCCTTCTGGCAGCCACGGATCGCGGAATCATCCGGGTGGCGTTCGAACTGGAAAACCACGACTCCGTTTTGCAGTTGTTGGCCGACACCGTCAGCCCGCGCATTTTGGAAGCACCCAGCCGCCTGGATGACGCCGCGCGGGAACTCGAAGAGTATTTCGCTGGTACACGGCGGGACTTCGATCTCATCCTTGATTTCCGTTTGTCCCGCGGCTTCCGGCTCAACGTCCTCCGTCACCTGCCCCGGATTCCTTACGGCAACACAGCGAGTTACGCACAGGTGGCCCAGGCCGCCGGCAGCCCCAACGCCGTCCGCGCCGTGGGCACCGCCTGCGCCACCAACCCGCTGCCCGTGATCGTCCCGTGCCATCGGGTGGTCAAGTCCGATGGCAGCTTCGGTGGCTACCTGGGAGGACCCGAAGCCAAGCGCGCCTTGCTGACGCTTGAGGCCGCGGCGTGAGCGACGACGCCCTGTTCCCGTTGGAGCTGGTTCAACCTGGAAAGCACGACGCCGGTCCGCGCCTGGTCCGGCCCGGCGCGGTTCACGTCCCCGGTTGGCTGACACTGGAACAGCAGCAGTGGATCGTGGGGCGTTTCAGTGAATGGACCCAGGGACCGGTTCCCTTGCGGGCTGCAACTTTGCCGGGCGGGCACCAGATGTCCGTCCGCACGGTTTGCCTGGGGTGGCATTGGCAGCCGTACCGGTATTCCCGGACGGCGACCGACGTCAACGGCCAGCCGGTCCTCGATTTTCCTGAGTGGATGGTTCGTTTGGGAAAGCAAGCCGTTGCGGCCGCGTATTCCCCGGACCTTGGGGTGGAAGAGTCCCTGCTTGGCCTTTCCCGGGATTACGCGCCGGATGCTGCCCTGGTGAATTATTACGGCGATGGTGCCGCCATGGGCATGCACCAGGACAAGGATGAGCAATCCAACGCTCCTGTGGTGTCGCTCAGCATTGGAGATGCGTGCATCTTCCGTTTCGGCAATACCGAGTCACGTACCAAGCCCTACACGGATCTGGAACTCCGCTCGGGCGATCTGTTCGTTTTCGGGGGGCCTTCCCGGTTCGCCTATCACGGCATCCCCAAGGTCCTCCCGGGTACGGCTCCTGACGGCTGCGGCCTGGATCGTGGACGGATCAACATCACCATGCGCGTCACTGGTCTGTCGTAAGGCCGGAACCCCGGGAACATGGCTCCACAGCGGCCCTGCTGTTAATGTCACAGGTGCCGGGAAGAATATCCCCGGCAGTTAAGTACATGCCGACCGCTGAGGCGGCATGGTTGCGGAGGAGCACGCATGACCCCGGATAACGGCACCATTATCGGACCGGACGGCCTGGCACGTCCCTCATGGGCTGCCTCGGACCCGCTCCTGCAGGCCTACTACGATCACGAGTGGGGCATGCCCGTGCGGGATGAGCAGGGCATGTACGAACGCATCAGCCTCGAAGCTTTTCAAGCCGGACTCTCCTGGGCCACCATCCTCCGGAAGCGCGAGGCCTTCAGAGAGGCGTTCCTGGACTTCCATCCGGAGAGCGTGGCCGCCTTCACTGAATCCGACGTAGAGCGACTCATGCTCAATGCCGGGATAGTCCGGAACCGGCTGAAGATCCAGGCCGCCATCACAAACGCCAAAGCCACCATAGCCTTGCGCGAGGATGGCGGGCTGGTGGATTTCGTGTGGTCGTTCCAGCCGCACAACACACCCGCGCCCCGCACCCTTGCGGAAATCCCCACCACCTCTCCGGAGTCAATCGCCCTGTCCAAGGCCCTGCGGAAGAAGGGGTTTGCTTTTGTGGGACCCACCACCATGTACGCACTGATGGAAGCCGTGGGCATCATCGACACCCATTTGCTGGATAGCCACCGGCGCGGCACTTCCGGGGTTTGGACGTAGAAGAAGCGTCCGTGCAGGCGGCAAGTCAGCGCGGTTCTTGTCCACAGAAGTGCGTAACTTTATCCACAAGCGTGGATAACTTCTGTGGACATCCACGCACTTAGGCCCAAAATCGGCGCCACGCGGGGTTTGCACGGCCCAGGAGACCACCGTGGGACTTATGCCCACTGTGTACCGGCCTGTGGATAGTGGCCGAAGCTTCATCGAAAGTTCAACGGTTCAGGATTGCCTGGTTCGTGTGTGAGGAACAATCCGGCCAAGGGTTCGGGGGTAGCCGGCCTCAATCAGCACGTTCCCCGGATTTCTCTGGTTTTCAGGGGTTACCCACTTAACAACAACCTCGTACCCACAAGTTATCCACAGGTGGGGAAAACATGTGGGTTTCAGCAGCGGGATCGCCGCCATGCCGGGCCTTAGGGGGCATTAAGACCGAGAAACTACACGGGTGTAAGTTATTAACATTGTTGATAAGCCTGTTGATAGACCCCACGCCGGAGCGGAATTAACAGACTTATCCACATCGATCCCGGATACGCCCACTTTGTCCACAAATCGTTGACCAATGGGGACATAGTTATCCACAGGTGTGGAGAAATCCATGCCTTTCGGGGGATATCTACCGCTTCAGGGGCTGTAATGGGGGAGTAACCCGATAACTACACGTGTGTAAGTTACTCACAGTGTGGATAACGCTTGTGGATAACGCTAGCGCCCATTGGGTGGAGCACCTGAGCTGGTGGGCCTACCGTGGTCCTATGAAGAGCGACTTCAAGACGTTGATACCTGCCTACAACGCGACGAAAGGCAGGTTCTCCCTGATCACTGTTCCGCCGCTGCAGTATTTGATGATCGATGGCAGCGGGGACCCCAACACTTCCCAGGCGTACAGGGACGCTTTGTCCACGCTCTATCCCGTTGCCTACAAACTCAAGTTCTTCAGCAAAGGCGAGCTCGAACGCGACTATGGGGTCATGCCGCTGGAGGCACTGTGGTGGGCCGAAGACATGGACTCGTTCACCGGCGCCAGGGACAAATCACTCTGGTCGTGGACATTGATGAACATGGTCCCGGAGTGGATCACGCGGGAACACGTGGAGGCAGCATGCAGGGTGGTCGCCGGCAAAGGAGGGGCACCCGCCCTGGACGAACTTCGTCTGGAGTCGTTGGAAGAGGGATTGAGCGTGCAGACACTTCACGTTGGACCCTACGACGACGAAGGCCCCGTGCTTGAGGAGATGCACCACAGGTTCATACCGGAGCAGTCGTTGGCCATGACGGGGAGGCATCACGAGATCTACCTCTCCGACCCCCGGCGTGCCGCGCCGGAAAGGCTCAGGACAATCCTGAGGCAGCCCGTCGCGCACCTTCCGGACTGAGGGTCGGCGAAGCAGCGGACCCTGGGGCCAGGCCAAGCCTCGGACAGGTTTCTAGCCGGCAGTAATCCGGAACCAAGTCACCACGGCCAGCAGGCCAGCCACGAGCACCAGGCCGCCGGCTTGGAGCAGACCCTGGTTCTTGCCCCGTGGAGCGTAGGCGATGGCAGCGGCGGCCAGGCCACCGGTGATCAGGCCACCCAGGTGGGCTTGCCAGGCAATGCTGGGGATAAAGAATCCGATGGCGCCATTGATGGCGATCAGGATCCAGAGTTGCCGGGTGTCGCCGCCCCGGTGTCGTTGAACCACCAGCATGGCTCCGAAGAGGCCGAAGATGGCACCGGACGCACCAACTACACCGGACATGGGGTAGTCAGGGGTCAGCAGAAGGTAGCCGATTGAGCCGCCGATGGCAGACAAAAGGTAAACAGCCAGGAAGCGGATCCGCCCGAGCAATGGCTCCAGGGCTTGTCCGAAGATCCACAGCGTGTACATGTTCAGGACGATGTGCAGCAGGAATCCCTGGGAGTGCAGGAACGCTGCCGTCAGCATCCGCCACGGTTCCGTGGCCGCGAAAACATTCGCGAATGCGAAGTCCTGGAAGATCAGGTCGCCGGGCACAATCCACTGAAGGATGTACACCAGCACGCAGAGCCCGATGATCGTGAACGTCACCAAAGGACGGCCGACGGCCAAGGCGCCGCCGTACGGCGACCGGTACGCCGGCGTCGTACGTTTTTGTTCGTTGACGCAGTCAACGCATTGGAACCCGACGGCGGCCGTCCGCTGGCACTCGGGGCACGCGGGGCGCCCGCAGCGCTGGCACCGCACATAGGAGGGCCTGTCCGGGTGCCGTGGGCACACCGGAATATCAGCGGACGGCTCTGCCGACGGGATTCCGTAACTCATGGATTCAGCTTCAGTGAGCGACTAGAGCTGTTCGATGTCGATGCTGTTGATGACGACGTCTTCAACGGGACGGTCGCCCATGCCCGTGCGGACAGCCTCAATGGCGTCGACAACCTTGCGGGATTCCTCATCCGTGACTTCACCGAAGATGCTGTGCTTGCCGAACAGCCAGTCGGTGTTGACCGTGGTGATGAAGAACTGTGACCCGTTGGTGCCCTTGCCCATCTGGATGCCGGCGTTTGCCATGGCCAGCTTGTACGGAGCGTTGAAGGTCAGTTCCGGGTGGATCTCGTCATCGAACTGGTAGCCGGGGCCGCCGACGCCGCGGCCAAGAGGATCGCCGCCCTGGATCATGAAGTCCTTGATGATCCGGTGGAAGATCGTGCCGTTGTACAGGGGCGTTCCGGTCTTGTCCTCACCCGTCTCGGGGTGGTTCCAGGACTTTTCACCCGTGGCCAAGCCAATGAAGTTGGCTACGGTCTTGGGCGCGTGGTTGCCGAAGAGGTCAACCTTGATGTCGCCGAGGGTAGTGTGGATCGTTGCTTTTGCAGTTGCAATGGTCATAGGCCCATTCTTCCATGCAGGGTCAACGCCGTTGCAGTTGTAAAGCCGGTTCCGCGCTCGGTGAAATCCGGGTCGAATCGGGCAGATGAATAGCCGGTGTTCCCCAAGCGACGTAGGCTAGCAACAAACGAGCACGTGTATCGGGAGGTAGTTGTGAAGAAAACAGACCGTATTGCCCGCGAACTCGAACAATCCGTTGCGGTTGGTGTGGATAACGCACGCGACTGGGCTGCGCCCCGTGTGGAAGCAGCCGTCAATTGGGCTGTTCCGCGCATCCAGCACGGCATTGACACCGCTTCCCCCAAGATCCAAGAGGGGCTGAAGTCCGCCGCGCACAACCTCGCCGACGGCGTGGCAGTTGTTACGCCGCGGATCCAGGATGGACTGGCGCACCTCGCGCCGAAGATCCACGATGTCGTAGAGGATGCAACACCCAGGATCCAGGAGACGCTCAACAAGGCCACTCCGGCTCTGGGAATTGCACGGGACAAAGTGGTGGACGAGTACCTGCCCAAGCTCTCTGAACAGTTGGGACAGGCTTCCGTGGCCGTTCACCACGTCTTGGAGAACGCTCCCGCACAGGTTGACGCCGTTGCGCAGAGGCTTGTCGATTCGGGCGTGGTGCACAGCGTCCAGGAGCAGGCCCAGGCTACCGGCAAGCAGATCAAAGCCGTGGCTGACGAGGCCACCAAGGCTGTCTCCACGAAGTTGGGCAAGGAACCGAAGCCCAAGAAGCGTGGATGGCTGATCTTCACCGTTATCGCCGCAGCTGCGGCCGCCGGTGTTGCCGCCTGGAAGGCTTCCAAACCGGTCGAGGATCCGTGGAAGACGCCTTCTCCGGTCACGCCTACTCCGGCTCCGGTTCCGGCCACCCCGGCACCTGCTCCGGCCGACACAGCGGCATCTGCCACGGCAACGGAAGCGACCAAGCCCGCCGCCACGGACATCACTCCGGAAGAAGCAGCAGACGAGGCAGAGCAGGCCACCAAGGACGCCCTCAAGAACGTCGAGGACTCCACCGCCAAGGTGGCAACCGACGCCAAGACTGCCGTCAAGAACATCGCGGCCAGCCTGAACAAGGACACCGAAGGCACTGAGACTGACGCCAAGGGTACAAACAACTAAGTGCTTTTCAGCTAGGCACCGCTTCAATACTGGAGGGACTTCGGCAGCAGCCGGGGTCCCTCCAGTGTTTGCCGGCTTGTAACCCAAGCCTCCGGCAGGGGCAAGGTTACGGGTGTTAGATTTGAGGAGATGTCAGCCGATAGCCCCTTGGCGGGTGCCCTCCAGGATGCTCCGGAACCCCCGGGAGTCTCCATTGTCATCCCGGCGTATAACGAGGAAAGCGTCATTCGCCAGTGCCTCATCGCTGCCATCTACCAGTCTGTGCCTGCGGACGAGATCATCGTGGTGGACAACATGTCCACAGACCGCACAGCCAGGATTGTGCGCCAGATGCAGCAGGAATACCCCGAAAGTCCCATCATTCTCCTTCGGCAGGACGTGGCGCAGGGTCTCATCCCCACACGCAACCACGGCCTGAACAGCGCCACGGGTGACGTTGTGGGCCGCATCGATGCCGATTCCGTACTGGAACCGGATTGGGTTGAGCAGGTGCAGAAGGCATTCACCGACGATTCCGTAGCCGCTGCCACAGGCCCTGTGGTTTATTACGACATGCCCATGCGCCGGTTCGGGCTCAAGGCCGATGACAAGATGCGCCAACTCATGCTGCGCCTGGCCAAGCACCAGTACCACTTCCTGTTCGGCTCCAACATGGCCCTGCGCCGGACTGCCTGGGAAACCATTCGCGACGAAACGTGCCTCGACGAGAAGGATGAGATGCACGAGGACATAGACCTCTCGCTGCACCTTTTTGAGCACGACCTCAAAGTCCAGTATGTGCCCCAGATGGTCTCCGGTATGTCCGCCCGCAGGTTGGAAGACTCACCGAGGGACTACCGCTATTACGTCCAACGCTTTGACCGGACCTACAAGGCGCACAACGTCAAGAAGATGGCGCTGAAAGCACCCATGGTGGTGTTCTTCTCCGTGTATTTCCCCGCCAAACTGCTGCGGGCCATCCACACAGCCAATTCGGCTCAGGGCGTCCGCCGCGGCGGTCTGTAACGCCCGCCAACCATTAGCGTACGACGCCGGCACTTCAGTCGGTGCCGAGCTCGGCTTCCCGCCGGTCAGCTTCCGGCCGCTTGCGTCTCTGTCCGGTCACCACAACGGCCAAGCCAGCGAGTATGAGGCCCAATCCGGCATAGATACCGCCGGGCAGTGTTTCGTTGAGGAAGATGGCAGCCAGGATGGCTGCGCCCGGGATCTCCAGCAGGATGATCATGGACACCAGCAAGGGACTCATGGTTGCCAGCAAATGGTTGAAGGCCGTGTGCCCTATCAACTGCGCGCAGACGGTGATGGCAATGATCCCAAGCCAGCCGCCGGAGTCGAATCCTGATAAAGGCTGTCCAGCGAGCAGGGCCATCAATGCCACCAGCGCCGCGCACATGCCGTAACAGAGGGTGGTGTAGGTTCCCGTTGCCATGGACTGCCGGGCCTTGCCTCCCGCCAGGGTGTACAGGCCTGCCAGGGCCCCGCCAGCGACAGCCAGGAGATCGCCCAGCAACGCCTCCGGGGACGAACCCATATCGAATCCCGTGATCGCCACGACGCCCACGAAGGCGATCCCAAGGCCGATCAGGACGGGCCAGCGGTGCCGCGTACCGCGGAACATCTGGAAGACGGCGATCCATGCGGACTGCAGGCAGACCAGCGCCGTGGCAGCAGCAACCGATGTCAGCTGGAGCGCGGTGATGAAACAAGCGAAATGGAAGGCCAGTGCGACGGCGGCCACTGTCGACCAGCCGAACTCGCGCCGGGTGATCCTGCCGAAAGCCTTCGGCTCCCGGATGGCTACGGGGGCCGCCATCACTACTGCCCCGATGGCATTGCGCCAGAAGGCGATGGCCAGGGCAGTCACCGAGGTAGCGCCCAGGGTCCCCGCCATCAGCGGGCCGGAGGCAGCAACGCCCAAGACCCCCAGGGCGGCAATGAGAAGGTTCACAGACCAACCCTAGTGTGCCGGGACGGTCTGTCCATTCGTGATGCCGGCAAGAGGCGCATTCCGGACCTGGGTGTTAAACGCAAAAGTCCCGGTCATTTCTGACCGGGACTTTTCTTATGGTGGAGGCACGGGGACTCGAACCCCGAACCCCCTGCTTGCAAAGCAGGTGCGCTACCAATTGCGCCATGCCCCCATAAGAAGC
>Ga0153977_1000013_pt1 | contig 140899 bp, 111 predicted proteins | sample TSGA061MetaG_FD_104710 | JGI IMG/M metagenome (GOLD analysis project Ga0153977, IMG submission 104710) | Attine ant fungus gardens microbial communities from Georgia, USA - TSGA061 MetaG | ecosystem: Host-associated > Fungi > Mycelium > Unclassified | place: USA: Georgia, Yuchi Wildlife... | reverse complement strand
CTCCCCGTCCTGCTCGGCACCGACTCCCAAATCCTCGACATCGGCCGCACCACCCGGATCTTCCCACCCCACATCCGCAAAGCCATCACCGCCCGCGACGGCGGCTGCGCCTTCCCCGACTGCCCCCTCCCCGCACCCTGGTGCGAAGCCCACCACATCACCTACTGGTCACAAGGCGGCACCACAGGAACCAACAACGGCACCCTCCTCTGCTCCCACCACCACCACCTCATCCACAAAGAACAATGGACCATCACCATCAACACCGGCATCCCCTGGTTCATCCCCCCACCCCACATCGACCCCCACCAAACACCACGCCGCAACCACCACCACACACCCCACAGAACATGAGCACGGGCGGGTAAACCAGCACCCGACCTGGCGCGCCACGTACCCAAGACATAGGTGTGACCGTGCCAAACCGCGCCGCGAACCAGGGCACCGGGCCCGCTCCGGACGCGCATCACGGTCCCACCGCGCCCCGAACCAGGGCACCGCACCCCGAACCAGAGCACCGGGCCGGCTCCTGCCATGCGCACCCGTGCTCCGCCATGCGCTTGGGTCGCTCCCATATTCCTAGGACTCACAGAGCCTGCCTTAAGGGCTGCGCGCTGCGCGTGTGCAGCCTAGGCTGGAAAACCTAACCCTGCTGAAAACACAATGCACAGGGTAAGGTCCAGCCACTAGCAAGGAGCACACCATGAGGATTGCCGTCACCGGCGGAAGCGGGAAACTGGGCAGAAGTGTTGTCCGTCGGCTCACGCAGGATGGCCACCAAGTGCTCAACATGGACCGGGCCGGCACGCGCGGGCGAGGCTATGTCAGCGTGGACCTCCGGAATTACGGACAGGTCCTGGACGTCATCCTGGGCCTGGATGACCAACACGACGGCCTCGATGCGATCGTTCACCTGGCCGCCATTCCCGCGCCGGGGCTCGCCCCCGACGCCGCGATCTTCGAGAACAACATGGTCTCCACCTACAACGTGTTTCAGGCAGCGCGGCGTGCGGGCATCAAGAAGGTTGTTTATGCATCGAGTGAGACCGTGCTGGGACTTCCCTTCGACATCGACCCTCCCTACATTCCGGTCGATGAGGAATACGCTGCACGCCCGGAAAGCACCTACTCACTGGTCAAGCACCTCGAGGAGCAGATGGCCATCCAGCTGACGCGGTGGGATCCGGATCTGAGCATCACGGCACTGCGTTTCTCCAATGTCATGGACCCCGAGGACTACGACGCCTTTCCGTCCTTCGACAACGACGCCACACTGCGCAAATGGAACCTTTGGGGCTACATCGACGCCCGGGACGGCGCCCTCGCTGTGGTGCGTGCCCTTGAACATGGGGAACCGGGCTTCGAGACCTTCATCATCGCCGCCGCCGATACTGTGATGAGCCGAAGCAGCGCGGAGCTGGCAGCGGAAGTCTTCCCCGGCGTCGAGGTTCTCAAGGAACTGGGTGAGCACGAAACCATGCTGTCCATTGACAAAGCGCGCAAACTGCTGGGTTTCGAACCGGAGCACACTTGGCGCACGGTCCATTCCAACCGCACCACTCCCACAGAGGACTAGCGCTCAGCGAGGTCTGGCCACCATTGTGCCCCGACGCGCGACGGCCCATCCCTTAGCTGCAGTGTCCTGCAAGCACTCGTAAAGGGATGGGCCGGCGCAGCTTGGGACGCGTCAGATCATGGTCATGACCATGGCGGGGTCGGACAGGATGGCGCCGAGGTCCGCAAGGAACCGGGAGCCCTGTTCGCCATCCACCAGGCGGTGGTCGAAGGACAGGCTCAGGGACATGACCTGACGGACTGCCAGTTCGTCGTTCACCACCCACGGTGCCTTCCGCACAGCGCCAAGGGCCACAATGGCGGCCTCGCCCGGGTTGAGGATGGGCGTCCCCGCGTCGATCCCGAACACACCGATGTTCGTGATGGAGATGGTCCCACCGGACAACTCCGACGGCGACGTCTTGCCTGCACGCGCCGTGTCCGTAAGCTGGGTCAACGCTGATGAGAGCTCGCGCAGGGACAGTTGATCAGCATCCTTGATGTTCGGGACGGTCAAGCCCCGCGGTGTCGCAGCGGCGATACCCAGGTTCACATAGTTGAACTGGACAATCTCCTGGTTCACCTCATCCCAGCGGGAATTCAGTGTGGGATTGTTCCGCAACGCCACCAGGACCGCCTTGGCCGCAATGGTCAGGGGTGTGAGCTTGAAGCCCTCGAAGGTCCTGTTGCCCTTGAGCTTGGCCAGCAGTTCCATGGTGGCCGTGACATCCACCGTGAGGAATTCCGTCACATGCGGGGCAGTAAAGGCGCTCTGCACCATGGCAGCCGCAGTGAACTTCCGGACACCCTTGATGGGCGTTCGTGTCTCGCGGCCGCCCGGCGCTCCAGCAATCCCGGCGGGGACATCCGCTGCGCCGGTGAAGTTCTGGACATCCTCGCGGGTGATGAGTCCGCCCGGGCCGGTTCCTGGAACCAGTTCCAGGTCGATCCCCAAGTCACGGGCCAGTTTGCGCACTGGAGGCGTGGACCTCGGCCGCTCCGCAGCGACTTCCGCTTCCGGCACGGCGATCGGTTCCGGGATAGCCGGAACTTCCGCTGTCGCCTGAACGCGGGCCCGTCGCGTGGGACGGCCGGAATGTTCGACGACGGCGCCATAACCTACCAGATTCGGCTCGCGCTTCGCGGGGCTCCCCACCGCTTCAGCGGCGCTTGCGGAAGGCGCACCATTCGCAGAAGTCCCGACGGCGGACCCGTCACCGGCAGCCGGTGCGCCACCTCCGTTGGAGGACCCGGCGTCGTCCACTTCGAAGGAGACGATCGGCTTCCCGACCTCCACTACCGTTCCCGGTTGCTCGTGAAGGGCAGCGACGGTACCGGCAAATGGCGACGGCAACTCCACCACCGCTTTGGCCGTCTCAACCTCGGCGATGACCTGGTTCAAGGTGACCGTGTCCCCCACGGCCACCTTCCAGCTCAGGATTTCCGATTCGGTCAATCCCTCGCCAAGGTCCGGCAGCCTGAATTCCTTGATCATGGTGGCGCTCATCCTTCCAGTCCACTCAACGAGTTGCGGCGTCCCAAGGCGCGGTCCACGCCGTCGAGGATCCTGTCCAGATCCGGCAGGTGGTGCATTTCGAGCTTCGAGTAGGGATACGGCACGTCAAAGCCGGTGATCCGGACGGGCGCGGACTCAAGGTAGTTGAAGCAGCGTTCCGTAATGCTCGCCGCGATCTCGGCGCCAAGGCCGCCGGACTGCCCAGCTTCGTGGGTGATCACCAGTCGTCCTGTCTTGCGGACGGAAGCTTCCACAACCGGGTAATCCACGGGGGCCAATGAACGCAGATCGATCACTTCCACTGAGATGCCTTCGTCAGCGGCTGCCATGGCTGCATCCTTCGCCGTTTTGACCAACGGACCGTACGCAACCAAGGTGACGTCGGAGCCGGGGTTTACCACTACGGCACGGTCCAGGGGCAATGCCGTGGCAAGGTCGAGTGACTCATCCACATCGCCCTTGTCGTGGTAGCGCCTTTTGGGCTCGAAGTAGAGCACGGGATCATCAGAGGCGATGGCCTGCTGGATCATGGTGTAGGCGTCCTGGGGGTTGGAGACAGCCACCACCCTCAGGCCCGAAGTGTGGGTGAAGTACGCTTCAGGCGATTCGGAGTGGTGCTCCGGCGACCCGATGCCACCACCAAAGGGCACGCGGATGGTGATGGGCATCTTGACGCGGCCCTGGGTGCGGTAATGCATCTTGGCTACCTGGCTGACAATTTGGTCGAACGCAGGGTAGATAAAACCGTCGAACTGGATCTCGCACACCGGGCGGTAACCGCGATAGGCCAGCCCCACGGCGGTACCGATAATGCCCGACTCCGCCAGCGGCGAATCAATGACGCGGTGCTTTCCGAAGTCTTTCTGCAGCCCGTCCGTGACACGGAAGACACCACCAAGGGAACCAATATCCTCACCCATGAGGACCACTTTGGGATCATTTTCGAGAGATTTCCGGAGGCCGGCGTTGATTGCCCGGGCAAAAGTAAGCTTGGACATCAGAGTGCACCTTCCTCGACGGGCTGGTTGAAACTGCTCAGGTAGCGGGAGTAGTGGTCCTTCTGGCGCTCGATCCAGGAATTCGGCGTGCTGTAGACGTGGTTGAACACGTCCAACGGCTGCGGGTCGGGCATGCCGATGCAGCTCGAGCGAAGATCGGCTGCAACGGCGTCTGCCTTGGCCTTGACGCGCGCTTCCACATCATCCGTGAGCAGGCCCTTGGCCTCCAGGAGCTTCCGGAGCCTCAGAATGGGGTCCTTGGCGGCCCAATCTTCCAGCTCAATCGGATCGCGGTAGCGGGTGGGGTCATCAGCGGTAGTGTGCGGACCCATGCGGTACGTGACAGCTTCAATGAAGGTCGGTCCCCCGCCCTTGCGCGCCCGGTCCAGGGCCACACGCGTGGCCGCCATGACAGCCAGGACGTCATTGCCGTCCACCCGCATGCTGGGAATACCGAACCCAGTAGGCCTGTCAGCCAACTGAACGTGCGACTGGATGCGCACGGGCTCCGAAATGGCCCAGTGATTGTTCTGGCAGAAGAACACCACAGGAGCCTGGTAGCTGGCTGCGAACACCATGGCCTCGTTGACATCGCCTTCACTCGTTGCGCCGTCGCCGAAGTACGCAAGGACTGCCGTGTTTGCGCCGTCCAGTTGCACGCCCATGGCATAGCCCGTGGCGTGCAGGCTTTGGGAACCGATGATGATCTGGGGAGTGGCCAGGTTGATGCGCTGCGGGTCCCAACCGTACGAAGCATTGCCTCGCCACACGCGCGCGATCTCGGAAAGGTGGGCACCCCGGACGTAGGCCACTCCGCTTTCCCGGTAGCTCGGGAACACGAAGTCGTCGTCGCGCAATGAACGGCTGGAGCCGATCTGCGCTGCTTCCTGGCCGAGGAGCGGCGGCCACAAGGCCAACTCACCCTGGCGTTGGAGTGCCGTGGCTTCTGCGTCGATTCGCCGGATGACGGTCATGTCCTCATAGAGCGAGCACAATTGTTCGTCGCCGACGTCCTTAACCCAGACATCAAACTCGGGATGGCTGATGCGCTCGCCCTCCGGAGACACCAACTGGAGCAAATCGCCGCCAGTCCGCAAAGAGATATGTGCACTTTGTTCCGGGCCCGGAGCATCATGTCGCACTCCCTTGCCCGCCTGATCCGTCAACACAGGTGATCGCAACCTTCCGGCTCGTTTTCGTCGGCGCTCGCAGGACTTGTGATCCTGCCGCACGCCGGCCGTCCGGCACCTTCGCCGGAGTTAATTGTGACCCTACTCACAGAAGGCATCGGGTACAACTACCCTCGATGAAGTTGAGCATTATGCACTATTCGCCACATCCGGGGCGTGCTAATCTTGCGCATTATGCAACCCTTGGATGGCACTGACACCCGTCTCCTTTCCGCGATGGCCAAGGACCCCCGTGGCACTGTGGTTGCCCTCGCGCAGAAGCTTGGCCTCTCCCGCAATACGGTGCAGGCCCGCATGGCGCAGCTCGAAAAGAAGCATGCCTTCCTGTCATTCGAGCGACGGATCAACCCCGTGGCCCTTGGCTACCCCTTGACGGCGTTCATCACCGTCCACGTGCAGCAGCAGAAGCTTGCTTCCCTGGCACGGGACCTGGCCGACATCCCGGAAATCCTCGAAGGCTTTGGCCTCACCGGCTCCGCGGACCTGCTGTTGCGCGTTGTTGCCCTGGACGCGGAAGACCTCTACCGCATCAATGGAAAGATCCTCGGTTGCGACGGAGTGGATCGGACGGACACCGCCCTGGCGATGCGGGAGATGATCCCGTACCGCGTGCAGCCGCTCCTCGGACGTCGCTCCGGGACCTGAAACGCCACCTCACCTGCGGCTCTGTTCCGCCGTGCCTCTTGCCCGCGGAAGCGGAAATGCGCTTTGATTCAAGAGGACGCACCGGGGGCCGCCCAGAGGATCCCGGCCAGGTGGTGGCGCTGCCGCAGGCTGCCGAAAGGGGCACTACCGTGAGCACTCCGCAAGAACCCAACCAACCCAACCAACCCAACCAGAATCAACCCGGGTACAACCCGCCACCGGTTCCTCCCGGGCCCGGGTACCCGCCCCAAACCGGCGCGTCGCCGCAGTGGCAGCAGCCGCCGTCGTCCGCTCCCCAGGGCGGGAACCCGCAGTACGCTGCCCCTGGCCAGTTCCAGCAAAACCCCTACCCCCAGGGACAAAGCCAAGGCCAAGGACAAAGCGCACCAGGGCAGTATCAACCCGGCCAGTACCAACCGGGCCAATACCCGCCCGGCCAATACCCGCCCGGCCAGTACGGCCAGCAACCGCCCAAGAAGAACCGGAAAGTCCTGTGGATCGTCCTCGGCATCGTCGCGGGCGTCATCGTGCTGGCCGTTGTCGGCGTCCTCATCCTGGTCAACGTGGTGGGCAACGCCACCTCCAAGGCCCGGTCCCTGGCAGACGAGTTCACCAACCTCGTGGTCTCCGGCCAGGCAGAGCAGGCCTACGACAACTACCTCAGCCAGCCCCTCAAGGACGAACTGGACAAGCAGTCCTTCGTGGACGGCATCGCCAGCCTGGAACTGGACAGCTCGTGCAAGCCGAACTACAACTCCGTGAGCGTCGACTCGAACAACGGAAACAACAAGGCCAACCTCGCAGGCAAACTGCAATGCGACGGAAAGACCATTGACCTGCAGTACGTCTTCGAGGGCACCAACGACCTCAAGATGAGCAGCATCCGGCTCCGCCCCTAGCCAGAAAAAATAAATCCGCACTTCCACCCATCCACGCAAACGCATGATCCGAATCACTGCTTGAGAGTCCCGCCCGGGACTCAGCAGGTCGGCCGGGAATCCCGGCCATCACCGGAAGGCTCGGACCAATGCGTACTTCGCCCAATCGCTTGATCGCCACCATCTTCGGAGCCGTCTACCTCCTGGTAGGCGTACTCGGCTTCTTCGTCACCTCGGGAATCGGCTTCTTCGCCACCGAGGGCGCCAACTTGATCATTTTCGCCGTGAACCCGCTTCACAACATCATCCACTTGGCCATTGGCGCAGCCCTCCTCCTCGCCGGCATGAACAGCGTCACGTTGTCCAAGTCCATCAACACCACAGTCGGCGGCGTTTACCTGCTGGTCGGCATCGTGGGCCTGTTCCTCGTGGGAAGCTCGCTGAACATCATCGCCCTGAACGGTGCGGACAACGTCCTGCACCTCGCCAGCGCCGTGGTCCTGCTGGGCGTTGCACTGTCCCAGGACAAGGCCACCGTAGCTTCCGCCCGCGCCTGACCATCGACTCCAGAGCACCAGGACGGTAACAGCCATGGACCGCGTGAACCACCCCACCCTGAGGGCAGCCGTTGTGCTGTACGTATACTTCGCTGCGATGGCGGCCGGAATGGTTGAACTGTCCCTGGCCGCCGGGTACCTCGCTGGAGCTGGCTCCGCTGCCATCGGCATGGTGGTTGCCGGCGGCGCGGCCCTCACGGCGGGCCTGGCCTTCATGGCCTGGTCGCTGTGGGGGCTGCACCGCAACTCGCTCGTCCTGGCCCGCTACGCACTCCCGGTCCTTGCCACGGCAGCGGCTGCGCACGTAGCAGTCCTCGCCGCAGGTGTTACCTCCCAGCGCTCCCTGGATGTCAGCCATTTTGCTGCCCTCGGCCTGACCCTTATGGCACTTGCCGGGGCAGGTTGGCTCAGGCGGCAACACAAGACCAACGACGGCGGCGCCCACGGCCAGCCAAGGACCGGGCGGCTTCTGGCAGCCGCGTTCGGAGCCGCCGTCGTTGTTGCTTCAGTCGCAACACCCGGACTGGCCGCGTCAATGGCCGGCCAGTACGCCGTTCCGCACGGGGAACACGGCCAGGCACCCGTCGGAGAAAACGGCCAGGGCTCCAATCCCGCCCTGGATCCGGGCCACCACCACTAGGTGGCGGTCACCGGACCGGCGCACCATCAAAACCGTGCCCACTGTTGATGGTGCGCCTGGTTCGTGGATCATGGAGCCATGGATCCCATTGAGGCGCTCGACGAAATCTCCTTCTGGCTCGAACGCAGCCAAGCCCCCACCTTCAAGGTCCAGGCCTTCCGCAAAGCGGCCGACGCCGTACGGCGACTTCCAGCCGATGAGCTGGCCCGGCTTGTGGCCAGCGGGAGGATCACCAGCGTTAAGGGCGTCGGCAGCCGCAGCGCCGAAGTAATCACGCAGGCCTTGGGCGACCGGGTCCCGGACTACCTGGCGGACCTCCGCGAGAAGGGCACCGAGGCCCTCGCCTCCGGCGGTGACACCCTCAGGGCCGCGTTGCGCGGCGACCTCCACAGCCACAGCAATTGGTCCGACGGCGGCTCGCCCATCGAAGCAATGGTGGCGGCGGCCCGCACGCTGGGACGCGAATACCTTGCCCTGACCGACCATTCCCCCAACCTCACCATCGCCAACGGCCTCAGCGTCGAAAGGCTCGAAAATCAGCTGGGGGTGGTGGACGGGATCAATTCTTCGCACGACGACTTCCGCTTGCTCAAGGGCATTGAGGTGGACATCCTGGAGGACGGCACCCTCGACCAGACCCCTGCAATGCTGGACCGGCTCGACGTCGTGGTCGCCAGTGTCCACTCAAAGCTCCGTGCCGACAAGAAGACAATGACCGAAAGGATGCTGGGCGGGATCAGCGATCCCCACACCAACGTCCTGGGACACTGCACCGGACGCCTCGTCCAAGGGTCCCGCGGCACCCGGCCCCAGTCCGAATTCGACGCCCCCAAAGTCTTCAAGGAGTGCGCCGAGTGGGGTGTCGCCGTCGAGATCAACTCGCGGCCGGAACGGCAAGACCCACCGGATGACCTCATCAAGTTGGCCCTCGACGCCGGATGCCTGTTCAGTATTGACAGCGATGCCCACGCGCCCGGCCAGCTCGACTTCCTCCAGTACGGCGCCCAGCGCGCCGAAGCTCTGGGAGTGCCCACGGAACGCATCGTCACCACATGGCCGCTGGCCCAATTGAAAGAGTGGCTCAGACTGAAGAGATGACGCACGCAAAAGGCTCCCCCGGGAACGCTGTTCCCAGGGGAGCCTTTTTGGTCCGGTCTTAGTGATCCACCGCCTTCTCGGCGCCGATGCCGGTCAGCGAGCGCACTTCCATTTCAGCTTGCTTGGCCGGGTCCTCGCGCCTCTTGTCCAGCACCGTCCCAAGCCAGCCCAGGAAGAATGCCAACGGGATGGAGACGATGCCCGGGTTGCTCAGCGGGAAGATGGCGAAGTTGGCGCCGGGGATCATGGACGTCTTGGCGCCGGAGACCACGGGCGAGAAAGCGATGAGCAGGATAGCGGCGGCCAGGCCGCCATACATGCTCCACACAGCGCCCTGGGTGGTGAACTTCTTCCAGAAGAGGGAGTACACGATGGTGGGCAGGTTCGCCGATGCCGCAACAGCGAAGGCGAGCGCCACCAGGAAGGCCACATTCTGCCCGTTGGCGAAGATGCCTCCCAGGATGGCGAGGACGCCGATCACCACCACCGTGCGCCTGGCCACCTTCACTTCGGTGGTGGCGTCGGCCTTGCCCTTGGAAATGACGTTTGCGTAGATATCGTGGGCGAAGGATGCTGCCGCGGTGATGGTCAGTCCGGCCACCACCGCGAGGATGGTTGCGAAGGCCACGGCCGAGATGAATCCAAGCAGCAACGGACCACCGAGGTGGAACGCCAGGAGCGGTGCCGCCGAGTTCACGCCACCGGGTGCGGATTTGATGGTTTCTGCACCCACCAGGGCAGCTGCGCCGTAGCCCAGTACCAAAGTGAACAAGTAGAACAGGCCGATCAGCCAGATGGCCCACACAACGGACTTGCGAGCTTCCTTGGCCGTGGGGACGGTGTAGAAGCGCATCAGCACGTGTGGCAGGGCGGCTGTTCCGAGCACCAACGCAAGGCCCAGGGACATGAAGTCGAGCTTGGACGTTTCGGTCTTGCCGTACTGCAGGCCCGGGTTGAGGATATTCGGGTTGTTGGCTGCCTCCGCTGCAGATCCCAGCAGGCTGGAAAGGTTGAAGCCGTAGATCGCAAGCACCATGGCCGTCATGACGGCGGCACCGGCGATCAGCAGGATGGCTTTGATGATCTGCACCCAGGTGGTGCCCTTCATGCCACCGATAAGCACGTACATGATCATCAGGGCGCCGACGACGATAATCACCAGGGCTTGTCCGCCCCAGTCGCTGATACCCAGCAGGAGCGAGATCAGGCTGCCGGCACCGGCCATCTGGGCGAGGAGGTAGAAGAAGCAGACGGCGAGGGTGGACAGTGCCGCCGCAATCCGTACCGGGCGTTGCCGCAAACGGAAGGACAGGACGTCGGCCATGGTGAACTTGCCGGTATTACGGAGCAGTTCGGCCACCAGCAGCAGGGCCACCAACCAGGCGACGAGGAAGCCGATTGAGTACAGGAAGCCGTCATAGCCGTTGATGGCGATGGCGCCGGTGATACCGAGGAACGATGCCGCCGAAAGGTAGTCTCCGGCGATGGCAGTACCGTTCTGTGAGCCGGTAAAGGAACGCCCGGCTGCATAGTAGTCGGCAGCTGTCTTGTTGTTCCGGCTGGCCCTGAAGACAATCACCATGGTGACGGCGACGAAAAGGGCGAAGATGCCCATGTTCAGGAGCGTGGTGTCCTTCAGTGCGGCAACCTCGACTGCCGGGACCATGGTGGTGTTCATTTGGCTCCTCCGTGGATGACGTTGCCGTCCTTATCGAATTGGTGCCCCTCGATCTCATTGCGGATTTCGGCCGCGATGGGGTCCAGCTTCCTGTTGGAGTAGCTCACGTACCAGGCTGTGATGCCGAAAGTGGTGACGAACTGGAGCAGGCCAAGGAGCAGGCCGACGTTGATGTTGCCCCAGACTTTGGTGGACATGAAGGCGACCGCGTAGTCGGCCAAGAGAACGTATGCGAAATACCACAGCAGGAAGATCACTGCCATGGGAAAGACAAAGCTGCGGTGCCGCTTGCGCAGCGTCTTGAACCGTTCCGTCTGCTGGACTTCCTGGAAGTCCACGGACGCCGTGGCGTCCTGGGGTTGGGCCTCATTACCCATGGTTCCTCCTGGTTGTGATGGTCCACATCAGCACGCGCGGCTGATGTGACTGCAATCACTATCGAATGTGCTCCGGCTTCCCATCCAGAGCTTCGCCTGTCGCCGTCGCCCAGCGGCTGCACCGCTGCGCCAAACGGTGGGTTGCACCAGGGCCGGCGGAGATGACGGGGTTCCGGGAACGCATCGGACTACGCTGGCCTTATGCCCGATTCCCCGCTCTTCACCGCCGCCGCCATCGCCGTGATCGTGCTGGCGGTGGCCGTCGTCGTGGGCGTTGGCCTGAAGGTGATCCGCTCCTTCCGGGACCTCGGAACCGACGCCGAACGCGCCACCTACACAACACTTCACGCAGCATCCCGGGCCGGGCAGCATCTTCGCGCAGGCCTCCAGCCGGCAGGGGCTGCCAAAGCCAGCAGGCAGCTGCGCGTCCTGCTGGGCTGCGATGCCTTCGCCATGACCGACACCACCTCGGTGCTTGCCTGGGACGGCGCCGCGGAGGATCTCCGGCCATCGCTGATGGGGCTCGCAGCGGAGGTCCTTGCCACCGGGCGCACCGCCGTGGTCCCCCATGTGGGCCATTCCACGAACAGAACAGGGCCCGGCTTCAGCGCTGTCATCGCTCCGATCAGGGCAGGATCAAGGATTGTCGGTTCGGTTGCGGCGTTGGCTCCAGCCGCTGGGGCGGGTCTGGTGAGGGCGACCAGTGAGGTTGCCGACTGGATTGCGGCCCAGCTGGAGCTGGCGGAGCTGGAAGCCTCAAGGACCCTGCTGATGGAGGCCGAAGTGCGGGCCCTGCGCGCACAGATCAGCCCACACTTCATCTACAACTCGCTGAACGCCATAGCTTCCTTCATCAACACAGACCCGGCCAGGGCGAGGGAACTCGTTGTGGAATTCGCCGACTTCACCAGGTACTCCTTCCGCAGGCACGGCGACTTCACCACAGTGGCGGAAGAACTTCGCTGCATCGACCGCTACCTTCTGCTGGAGCGGGCGCGCTTTGGCGAACGCGTCCAAGTCAGCCTGCGGATCGCGCCGGAAGTGTTGAGCACCGTCATCCCGTTCCTGAGTCTCCAACCGTTGGTGGAAAATGCTGTACGGCACGGTCTGGAAGCGAAGGAAGGTCCAGGACACATCACCATCTGCGCCAACGATTCCGGAGCGTTCGCCGAAGTCACCATCGAAGACGACGGCGTGGGCATGGATCCGGAGCACCTGCGGTCAGTCCTCGCCGGACATACCGATGGCGACCATGTGGGGCTGCGCAACGTCGATGCCCGACTACGACAGGTCTACGGGGATGAGCACGGACTCGTGATCGACACAGCCCCTGGCGAAGGCACCCTGATCACGCTGCGGGTCCCCAAATCGCAACCCGGCCACGACGCCTGAAGCGGCGGTTAGTCTTTAATCATGATCAACGTGCTCGTCGCCGATGACGAACTCCCGGCGGTGGAAGAACTCGCCTTCCTCCTTGGACGGGACGCGCGGATCGGCGCCATCCATCGCGCGTCCTCCGGTACCGAGGCGCTGCGCAAGCTGGAAACCGAGTCCGTGGACGCCGTCTTCCTGGACATCCATATGCCCGCCCTGTCAGGCTTGGACATTGCACGCGCCATATCCCGCAGCAGCAGCCCGCCCGCCGTCGTTTTCGTCACCGCAGACGAAGACTGCGCGCTGGAGGCCTTCGACCTCGCCGCCGTCGACTACCTGCTCAAGCCGCTCCGGGCAGAGCGGCTCGCGCGTTCGGTGGACCGGATCAGTGAACTTATCAAAGACGGCACTCCCGCCCCGGAAATGATTACCGTCGACCTTGGCAGCACCACCCGGATGATCCGGCGGGACGACGTCACGTACGTGCAGGCACAAGGTGACTACGCAAGGCTGCACACCGCCGAGGCCAGTTACCTCATCCGGGTTCCCCTCACCGATCTTGAGCAAAAATGGGCGGACGCGGGATTCATCAGGATTCACCGCTCATACCTGATCGCGCTCAACCACGTGCAACACCTCAAACTCTCCACCACCGGTCCGAGCGTCGCGGTGTCGGGTGCTGAGCTGCCCATCAGCAGGCGGCACCTGCCCTCGGTCAGGGACAAGCTCCAGTCCACCCGCATCCGGCCACAGGCATGACGCGCGTCCGCGTTACCGCACCCCGTCAATCGGCCGCGCCCGCGTCCGGTCGCGTGGTGCACTCCCATGAGGCAACCGAGGACTCAGATGCCGGCCGGATCTTTGTCCGTTCCCTGATCCGCTCCCAACTCCGCCTTGCGTTGGTGGTGGCGTGCGGATTCCTGGTCATCCTCGCAGTGCTTGCGGCGATTTTGGTTTATGGGCCCGGCGTAGCGGAGACGCGCGTTATGGGCATCCGCTTGGACTGGCTGGCGCTTGGAGTTGGCATCTATCCGGTGATCGGCCTGAGCGCCTGGCTTTACAACCGGGCAGCGGCACGCAATGAAGCCCGCTACCGGGACCTGGTGGAGGACAAGTGAGCCCTGCCGTCGGTTTGTTCGCTTTCCTCGCCGTGTCACTGGCGACGGCGGTCATCGGGTTTTACGGGTTGCGCGTCTCACGCACCACCAGCGACTTCTACGTGGCCTCACGCACCGTCCCTCCATGGTGGAACGCCTCCGCGATCGGCGGCGAGTACTTGTCCGCCGCAAGCTTCCTGGGGGTGGCTGGGCTGATCCTGCTCTCCGGTACCGACGCCCTGTGGTTCCCCGTGGGTTATACGGCCGGTTACCTCATGCTGTTGCTCTTCGTGGCAGCGCCCCTGCGCCGCTCCGGGGCGTACACCATCCCGGATTTCACCGAGGCCCGTCTGGACTCCGCACTGGTCCGCCGCGTCACGAGCCTGGTGGTGGTGGCCGTCGGCTGGCTCTACATCGTTCCGCAACTTCACGGCGCGGCGCTCACCATCCGGATTACCACCGGCTTGCCGTCGTGGGTAGGTTCGACGGCGGTGGTGGCGGTTGTGTGCCTCACGGTGGTGGCAGGTGGCATGCGGTCCATCACCTTTGTCCAGGCCTTCCAGTACTGGCTGAAACTGACAGCTCTTGCCGTGCCGGTGGTGTTTATCCTGTTGGTGCTTGCCGGCAACGGCACACCACCGCAGGCGCCGTTGCCGGTCAACCCCACCGGCCAAGCCGCCGCGGGTGCCTACCAGAACATTTCGCTGCTGGTGGCTTTGCTGTTCGGAACCCTGGGCCTGCCACATGTGCTGGTACGGTTCTATACCAATCCGGACGGCCAATCTGCGCGCCGGACCACGCTGATCGTCCTGGGTTTGCTCTCCGTGTTCTACCTCTTCCCCACGCTCTCCGGCGCTTTGGGACGGATGTTCGCCCCCGAACTCGCTCAGTCCGGACAAGCCGACGCGCTGATCCTGCTCCTCCCCGGCAAGCTGATCGGCGGGGTGGCAGGCGACTTGCTCTCAGCGCTCGTGGTGGCAGGCGCGTTCGCCGCCTTCCTGTCCACAACATCGGGCCTGGTGGTGTCGCTGTCCGGCGTCATCAGCCAGGACCTGTTCGGGGGAAGCGTCAGGGGCTTCCGCCTGGCGGCGGTGATGGCCGCCGTCGTGCCTTTGGGTTTTGCTTTCATGACTGACACTTTGGCCCTTGCCGGCAGCGTCGGCCTGGTGTTCGCTTTCACCGCTTCCACTATCTGCCCTGTGCTGCTGCTGGGGATCTGGTGGCGGGGGCTGACAGACTTCGGCGCGATCGCAGGGATGGTTACGGGCGCACTGCTGTGCGGGGGTGCCATGGTGGCGGGCACCCTGACAGGCGCGGGGAACGCCTCCGCCTGGCTGGCACAGCCCGCAGCCTGGAGTGTGCCCGCAGCGTTCGCTGTGACGGTGGTTGTCTCCATCGCGACGCGGAACCGGGTGCCGGCTTCAGTTAACCGGGTGATGTCCCGGCTGCACGTACCAGAGCGGCCGGTGGCTACAGAACGCTGAAAGCTGTTGTGGGCGCAACCGCCCGGGGGGGACAATGTCGCCATGTCCGAGGAACCGAACGCGGCAAACCCTGAGCCACCCACGGCCAGCCGTGCGGAGCTGTTGCCCGGCGTCCGCGCCCAGCTGCTGGCCATGGAACATTGGAGCCTTCTCGCCTCACGAAGCACCACTCAGGGTGAAGTCCTCACCCGGATCAGCATGTTCCTGACGTTTACCTCGGCCAGCCTGCTCAGTGTGGCGCTGGTGGGTAATGCCACCCAGTTTTCAGATGCCTTCAGGGCCTTCGCACTGACCATTCTGTGCATTGATTTGGTGGTCGGCCTGCTCACGCATATCCGGGTGATGAGCGTTGCCATGGAAGACCTCATGTATGTGATCGCCATGAACCGCCTGAGGGCCGCCTATGTTGACCTCGATCCGGGCATTGCTCCGTATCTGATGGCCGGATCCGCGGATGACGAGGAGGGGGCCAAAAGGACCTATTACTTCCTCGGAGGCCGAAGGGACTTCAACCAGGTGGCCGGAAGCAGCATGGTGTTCATGGGCGTCGTCAATGCAGCCCTGATCGCCCTGCTCACGGGGTCCGCGCTGTTGACCGCCGGACTTCCCGCAGTGGCGGCCGTCCCTGTTGCCGTCCTCGCCGCCCTGGGCTTTTTTGGCACGTCCCTGGTCCGGGGACATCATCGCTACCTGGACGTGTGGAGGAACAATCCGCCGATCTCGCCCACTCCCCCGCAGCCCGGGTAAGCGTCAGTCAATGGCCGCCATGAGCTCCACGACGCGGGCGAGGAACGCATCGACCTGGGCTTCTTCGTAGCCCTCATCACCTTTGGCTGCACGGAAGACGGCCCGTCGAACGGTGTCCACGCTCAGTGGCTGATCGTTTTCCAGGTAACCGATCAATTCGACGCACAGGGCATCAACATCCTGGACGTTGTAGCTGCGGGTCCGTTTGCTTGCCGGGCGGCGGAAACGTTCACCATCGGGCCGGTGCAGCCTGCCACGAAGTATCCCGGAAAGCTTCCCGATCTGCCGCAACCAGGCTTCTTCGCCCTGTTGGCTGATCAGTTCGTCCCGCTCGCGTCGCGCGAACGCATCTTCAAGGCGGTCCAGGGCGGCATCCACGCTGTGGGCGTCATAGCCGCCCTTGACGGGGTCGAAAGCCACCTCACGGACATCCACGCTGGCCACCTGGTCGGCAGCACCAACGGGGTTCTCAAACGACGTCCGTGCACGCTGAAGAAACTCGTCAACCTGCTTGGCGTTATAACCGTATTTGCTGCGCTCCACGCGGTCGAACGTCGCGGGGATCTGGCGTCGAATATCCAAGGCCACTATTTTTCCTTCATCGGTTGTCAGACGCCGCTCAGCAGCGCGAACAAAACATAGGCCACAGGGGCCGCGAACACGATCGAGTCCAGACGGTCCATCACACCACCGTGGCCCGGCAAAATACTGCTCATGTCCTTGACGCCAAGTTCCCTCTTGACCATTGACTCGGCAAGGTCCCCTGCGGTTGCTGCGGCAACCATTCCAACGGCAAGAACCAAGCCGACCCACCACGGCCGGTCAAGCAAAAAGATGCAGGCCAGGACGCCGATGAGCATGGCACCGCCTACAGATCCCGCGAACCCTTCCCATGACTTCTTGGGACTGATCTTGGGAGCCATCGGATGCTTGCCGAACGAAGCTCCCACAATGTAGCCGAAAGTGTCATTCGACACGACCAGCAGCAGCATCGAGGCAATCTGCCAGGCGCCGTCCGGGATTCCATGCGGCCAGAAGCCTACAGGGGTTGCTCCGCCGGTGGCATGCAGGGGCAGCGCAGCGAAGCTGATCAGGAACGGTATCCATGCCAGGGTGAAAACGCCGGCGAAGACGCTGCGCGGCGCACCTGCTGCGCTCTCGATGGAGCGCCAGAGCAACACCGCCACCGAGCTGGCTGTCATGGTGAAGAGCAGGCCTTCCAGACCACCAAAGTAGGCCGATACCGGCATCACCAGGCTGCCGACCATCACCGGGACGATCGGCATCCTGGTGCCTTGGGCTTCCAGGGCACGGAAAACTTCCCAAACACCCAGGACCGCGAAGGCCGTGGTGAGCAGGACAAACCCCAGGGGCAGGAACAGCAAGCCTCCCAGGACGGCCAGCAGCATGGCAAGGCCGACGCCGATGGCCGCGGGCAGGTTGCGGCCAGCCTTGGGTGTGGGGTTCGCCCGCACACGCCGGGCGCGCTTGGGGGTATCGCGTGTCGGGACCCGTTCAGCGGGCGCCGGCTCAGCCTGGCTCATCAGACCTCGAGCAGCTCGGCTTCCTTGCGCTTGAGCAGCTCGTCGATGCTGTCGACGTGCTGCTTCGTCAGGGCATCGAGCTCCTTCTCAGCGCGCGAGCCCTCGTCTTCGCCGGCTTCGCCGTCCTTGACGAGCTTGTCCAGGGTGTCCTTTGCCTTGCGACGGATGCTTCGGATGGAGACCTTGGCGTCCTCACCCTTGCCCTTGACGATCTTCACGTATTCCTTGCGGCGCTCCTTGGTGAGCTCCGGGATGGTGACGCGGATGACGTTGCCGTCGTTGGAGGGGTTGGCCCCAACCTCGGAGTCGCTCAGTGCCTTTTCGATGTCGCGCAGGGCGGTCTTGTCGTAAGGCGTGATCAGGATGGTCCGGGCATCGGGAACACCGAAGGACGCCAGCTGCTGGAGCGGGGTAGGCGTGCCGTAGTACTCAACGATGACCTTGTTGTAGAGGCCGGGGTTGGCCCGGCCCGTACGGATCGTGGCGAAATCGTCCTTGGCTACTTCCACGGCTTTGTCCATCTTCTCGCCGGCTTCGAGTAAGGTCTCTTCGATCACGGGTTTCTCCTCAGAAATAGTTGCTGCCCAACTGCAGGCGGCAATGCACAGTAAAGATCCGCCACCAGGGGCGGACGGTCCTAGAAATATCCTAGCCCTTGCTAGGGAGTTACCAGGGTTCCCAGCGTTTCGCCCAGGATCGCCCGGGTTACGTTGCCTTCGCCTTCCATGCCGAACACCACCATGGAGAGGTTGTTGTCCTTGCACATGGTCATGGCGGTCTGGTCCATGACGCGGATGTCGCGGCGCAGTGCGTCGTCGTAGCTGAGGACATCGAGCTTCTCGGCTGTGGGGTCCTTCTTGGGGTCGGCCGTGTAAACGCCGTCCACCCCGCTCTTGGCCATGAGCACGACGTCGGCGTGCACTTCCAGCGCCCGCTGCGCAGCAACGGTGTCGGTGGAGAAATACGGCAGGCCGGCGCCGGCACCGAAAATGACTACGCGGCCCTTTTCCATGTGGCGGATGGCGCGGCGGGGAATGTAGGCCTCGGCCACCTGGCCCATGGTGATGGCGCTCTGGACGCGGGTCTCCACTCCGGCCTGCTCCAGGAAGTCCTGCAACGCGAGGCAGTTCATGACGGTGCCCAGCATGCCCATGTAGTCGGCGCGGGAGCGATCCATGCCGCTTTGCGACAGTTCAGCGCCCCGGAAGAAGTTGCCGCCGCCAACAACGATTGCTACTTCCACATCCGCAACGCCTGCTGCGATCTGCTTGGCAATTGCCCTGACGGTCTCGGGATCGACGCCGAGCTTGCCTCCGCCGATGACTTCGCCGGAAAGTTTCAGAAGTACACGTCGGCGGGTCTTCTCGGGCTGGATTGCAGTGTTGACGGTTTCCATGGTGCCTTCCCGTTGGTGGACTCTGGCTAGATTATCGTGCTGGGGGTCCGTGCAGGTACTACCCGGACGCGTGCATGAAAAAGGGGCGGCCACCGAAGTGACCACCCCTTTTCATGAATTACTAGTTTCCGACGCGGAAACGGGTTACTGCGGTTGCCTTGACGCCGGCTTCTTCGAGGACCTGTGCAACAGTCTTCTTGGAATCCTTGGCGAATGCCTGGTCGACCAGAACTTCACCCTTGTAGAAGCCCGTCACACGGCCTTCAACGATCTTCGAGAGTGCAGCTTCGGGCTTGCCTTCAGCCTTGGCGGTCTCTTCGGCGATGCGGCGCTCGGACTCGACCAGTTCGGCCGGGACGTCTTCGCGGGTCAGGTAGTTCGGTGCCATGGCTGCAACGTGGACAGCGATGTCGTGCGCGGCGGTGGCAGCGGCTTCGCCTTCACCGTCAACAGCGAACAGGACGCCGACCTGGGCCGGAAGGTCCTTGGACGTCTTGTGCAGGTAGGCGTCAACCGTGGTGCCCTCGACGCGGGAGATGCGACGGACGACAACCTTTTCGCCGAGGACAGCGCCCTCTTCGACGACGACCTCGGACAACGGCTTGCCGTCGACCTCGGTGGCCAGCAGGGTTTCGAGGTCGGCTGCGCCGGACTCGACTGCAACGTTGAGGACCTTGTCGGCCAGCTGGATGAACTTGTCAGCTTTGGCGACGAAGTCGGTCTCGCAGTTGACTTCGATCATTACGCCAACGCCGCCGTTGACCTTGGCAGCAACCAGGCCCTCAGCCGTGGAACGGCCTTCGCGCTTGGTGGCACCCTTGAGGCCCTTGATGCGGATGATCTCGATGGCCTTCTCAGCGTCACCGTTGGCCTCGTCAAGAGCCTTCTTGACGTCCATCATGCCGGCGCCGGTGCGCTCGCGCAGGGCCTTGATGTCAGCAGCAGTGTAGTTCGCCATGTGAACCCCTCTGTCTAGAAATTTGTGTGTTTACGTAACTGACAGGACGGCAGCCCACCGCGTGAGCCGCCATCCTGTCAGTTGCCCCGGACGCTGTCTCCAGCATCAGGGAAGGTCCAGATTTACTTGGCTTCGGCTTCGCCGGCTGCAGCTTCGGTTGCTGCCGGTGCTTCTGCTGCGGGAGCTTCTGCGGCCGGAGCCTCAGCTGCTGCTGCTTCTTCAGCCTTGCTGCCTTCGAGGAGCTCGCGCTCCCACTCAGCCAGCGGCTCTTCCGGAGCTTCGGTGGTGCCGGTTGCGCGCTGGTTGCGGGCGATGAGGCCCTCAGCCACGGCGTCGGCAACAACGCGGGTGAGCAGGTTGACGGAGCGGATGGCGTCGTCGTTGCCCGGGATCGGGAAGTCAACTTCGTCGGGATCGCAGTTGGTGTCCAGGATGGCAACAACCGGGATGTTCAGCTTCTTGGCTTCGTCAACAGCAAGGTGTTCCTTCTTGGTGTCAACAACCCACAGAACCGAGGGAGCCTTGGTCAGGTTGCGGATACCACCGAGGTTGGACTCAAGCTTGGTGAGTTCGCGCTTGAGGAGCAGGAGCTCCTTCTTGGTGTAAGCGGAGCCGGCGACGTCGTCGAAGTTGATCTCTTCGAGTTCCTTCATGCGCTGGATACGCTTGGCGACAGTCTGGAAGTTGGTGAGCATACCGCCCAACCAACGCTGGTTGACGTACGGCTGGCCAACACGGGTAGCCTGCTCGGCAATTGCTTCCTGAGCCTGCTTCTTGGTGCCGACGAACAGGACGGTGCCGCCGTGGGCGACAGTAGCCTTGACGAACTCGTAGGCGCGGTCGATGTAGGACAGCGACTGCTGAAGGTCGATGATGTAGATGCCGTTGCGTTCCGTGAAGATGAAGCGCTTCATCTTCGGGTTCCAACGACGGGTCTGGTGTCCAAAGTGGACGCCGCTGTCAAGCAGCTGGCGCATGGTTACGACGGGCATGCCGACGCTCCTTCCGGCAGGTCATTCATGAGAGAGCCCAAGGGGCTGCTCTTACCCTGCCAATAGTTGACGGTTGTTTAGCCTTTGCCCGGACGGGCGCGGCTCCTGGCATCCATTGCACTTCTCATCCGGCACGGAACCAAAGGCTCCACCGGACCGCAAGAGGCACAATCCTCCGCAGCCTGAAACCGTGGGCTTCGCTGAAGGAGGGCTGGATACGCGTAGTCAGCCTGGGACCCCCACACATCTGAATGAGACATGTTCCTGAACAAGCTTGAGGGCACAGCAAACTGCTCCACCAAGTGTACTACAGCGATACCGGCCAGCCGACCGCCCATCACCGGCAGTTGTCCACATACCGGCTCCCCGGGATAGCCCGGGGATCACACAAACGGAAGGCTGGGTCCATGCCCTTCCTGAAGCTCCCAGCATCCATGCTCCTTGCCCTCATCATCCTCTCCGGGTCAGACACCGCCCCTACCGCTCCCCAAGGGCGATGGAGCTGGCCGCTGTCCCCCAAACCGGGCGTTCTACGGATGTTCGACCCTCCGGACAAACCGTGGCTGAGCGGGCATCGCGGCGTGGATTTGGGCCCAGCGCCCGACGGCGGACAAGTCACCGCGCCGTCCGAGGGCGTGGTGACCTTCGCCGGCGTCGTGGTTGACCGCCCTGTCCTCACCATCGATCACGGTGAAGGGCTCAGGAGCAGCTTTGAACCCGTGGCCAGCGAACTCAAGCCCGGCGACCACGTGGCCAGGGGACAACCGGTCGGCACCGTCCAGCCGGGACACTGCGAAAGGGGAAGCTGCCTGCACTGGGGCGTTCGACGCGGCGAGGAATACCTCAATCCATTGGCCTTTGTGTCCGACCTGCGCCCATCGGTGCTGCTGCCACTGGATTGAGTCCCTGCCTGCCGTCCGCAGAGGTTCTAGACGATGGCAGACACACCCGTGATCGCGCGCCCGGTCACAAGCGTGTTGATTTCGTGTGTGCCCTCGTAGGAGTAGATCGCCTCGGCATCGGAGAAGATCTTGGCCATGCCATAGTCCGTCACGATGCCATTGCCGCCGAGGATACTGCGACCCAAGGCGACACTTTCACGCATACGGGCAGTGGTGAAAGCCTTGGCCAGGGCCGACTGCTCGTCCTTCGCCACGCCTGCGTCCTCGAGCTGCGCAAGCCGCACCATCATGCCCATCGAGGCCACAGTGTTGCCCAGGATCTGCACCAACTGGTTCTGCACCAACTGGAATGCTGCCAACGGGCGCCCGAATTGCTGGCGCTCCAGCGCGTAACTGCGTGCAACGTCAAAGGCGGCCATCTGAAGTCCTACAGCCTGCCACGCCACAGCCAGGCGCGTGACCTTCAGGACCTTGTTGGTATCCCGGAAGCTGTTGCCGTTGGCCAGCTTGAAGAAGTCCGGCACCACCACGTTGTCCAGCGTGATGTCCGCGTTCTGGACTGTGCGAAGGGAGATCTTGTTCTCGATCTTGCTGGCGGAGTAGCCGGGCAAGGTGGTGTCCACCAGGAATGCCTTCACCTGATTGTCGGCCACATCCTTGGCATAGATGACCACCCAGTCCGAGAAAGTGGCGTTGCCGATCCAGCGCTTGGCGCCGTCAAGGATCCAGGTGTCGCCGTCACGCCGCGCCGTCGTACGGGTTCCGCCGGCAACATCCGAACCCCCCAGGGGCTCGGTCAGGCCAAAGGCGCCGATCTTCTTGAGGGAGTAGATGTCAGGCAGCCACGCGTCCTTCTGTTCCTGCGATGCCAGGGCTTCAATCGACCCCGCGAAGAGGCCATCGTGGACGCCCATGAAAGTGGCAATGGAAGCATCCGCACGGGTGACTTCGGCGTGGAGCATGCCGGCAAAGAGGTTGGAGTATCCCTGCCGCCGCACCGGGCTGACAAGGTCCAATTCGCCGAGCTTGGGAATGAGGTCCATGGGGAATTCGCCGCGGTTCCAGCAATCCACCGCGATCGGCTTGACTTCGCGGGCAAGGAATTCCCGGACTTCGGCCAAGCGGTCCTGTTCCTTGCCTGTCAGCAACTGCTCAAAGGCATAGAAGTCACCGTCGGCGTAGGGAAGATTGGTGGCGTCGAATGCAGTGTTGGACATGTTCGCTCCTTCAAGGGTGGTCACCTGCGACCACGTCAAGGCCCGGAAGGACTGCGCTGCGACCCGGAAGTCCGCAGGGCAGCCAAGTTACCGGCGAGTAATAAGTTACTGATCAGTAACATACCGCATGAGGCAACCTCCCGCAACGAAAAAATCCCCCTTGCCGACTTTGCGTCGGCAAGGGGGATTTTCTTCCGGTAGGGCTACTCGGACTTGAACCGAGGACCTTAGGATTATGAGTCCCGCGCTCTAACCAGCTGAGCTATAGCCCCGTGGTGCCCCGAACAAACCACCGTGAAGCAGCCGTTCCGGGCAAAGCACTCTAGCAATACTAATAGCTAAAAGGAGTGCTGTTGTCACACCACCATGTCCTCGTAGGAGGCGCCCCGGTAAAGGTCCTCGAAGGTCTGGAGCGTGCCGTTGATGCTGTGCGGCTCCACCATTTCGCGGCTCATCTTGCCCATGGCCTCCAGCTCATCCTTGGGAAGCCCGACCAGCTTGGTGATCTTCGCTGCGAGCTCGGAGCTGTTGTTGGGGGTGAAGAGGTATCCGTTTTCGCCATCCCGGACCAGGTGCGGCAAGGCCATGGCATCGGCCAGCAGCACGGGGGTGGAAGCGGACATGGCCTCCAACGTCACCAAGGACTGGAGTTCTGCTGTGCCGGGCATGCAGAAAATGTCGGCCTTGATGTAGGCCTCGCGCAGGTCCTCGTCGCTTGCGAGTCCCAGGAACTTCACCCGGTCCCCCAGCCCAAGCCGGGCAACCTGTGCTTCCAGAGCGGGACGGACTTCTCCACCGCCCACAATTTCCAGGTGGACGTTCAAGTCCTTGGGTGTTTTGGCCACAGCATCGATCAGCACATCGATGTGCTTTTCCTCGGCAAGGCGCCCCACGAAGAGAACGGTGGGATGGTTGTGCGGTTCAATGACTTCACCGGGGTGGAGTTCATAGGCTGACGAGTCGATGCCGTTGGACAGCGGCAGGACTTTGCGCAGGAAGGCGTGCTGGTGCATGGCCTTGGCCGCCAGCGGCGTAGGCGTCGTGACCACATCCGCCTGCCCCATGACCTTGCCCATGTCCTTCCAGGAGATGCGGCCCACGATGTCCTTGAACCACTGCGGGAACGGAAGGAATGGATTCAGGTTCTCGGGCATGAAGTGGTTTGTTGCAATAATCCGGATGCCCCGCTTGACGGCCTCGTAAAGGACGTGTTCACCGATCATGTAGTGGCTTTGGATGTGCACGACATCGGGCTGCACCTTGTCGAACAGCAGGCTGATTTCCTTCTTGATCTCCCAAGGGAAACAGATACGGAAGTATTCGTGGGTGAAGACGCCGTGGGAGCGCAGGCGGTGCACGGTGGCTTCGTCGCGGAATTCCGTGTAGCTCTTGCCCGAATCCGGACGGCAGGCCAACACGTGAACGTTGTGTCCGCGTGCCGTCATCCCCTTGGCCAGTCGGTAGCCGAACTGGGCGGCTCCGTTGACGTGCGGCGGGTAGGTGTCCGCAGCTATCAGGATGGTGAGGGGCTTGTTGGTGTCGGGAATGGTCACGTGGAGAACTCCTGATGGTCACGGTGCGGACAGCGTTGCTTTTGGCAATGCTGCGGTGTCGCCGGTTTGCCGCCCGCAAAAGCGGTGGCGCAAGGTAAAGATCTGCCCTAGGCCTTCCGGCTGGCAGCCGCCTTCGCGTCCTTCTTGCGCTTGGTGACTTCCGGATGGTGCCGGCTCAGGGCAATAACACCCACGATAGCAAGCGTAGCGGCCGCTGCCATGGCGATCGCCATCACGGCGTGGACATCAGGACGAAGCTCACCAAGAATGATGATGCCGATTGCAATGCCCACCATCGGGTCAATCACGGTCAACCCGGCGATCACGAGGTCCGGCGGCCCGCCCGAGTAAGCACTCTGGACGAACCAGGACCCCAGGCCGCCCGCTGCCACGATGGCGATCAGCGTGTACCACTGAACATTGAGCAGGAACATGCCATTGGGATCCAGCAAGTGCTTGCCGATGATGCGCGTGAGGACTGCGACAAAGCCAAACAGGACACCCGCGCCAAGGATGTAAATGAAGGCGCTCATCCGGTGTTTGAACAAGACAGCCAGGGTGCCGAAAATGCCGACTGCCAGGGCAAGGAGCAGTACGATCGTCAGCTCATCGTCACCGCTGACATGGTGGTTTTCCTGGGTGACGAAGACGGCCAGCAGCACAAACAGCGCAGAGCCGGTGACACAGGCGCTGATCGCCACAACTGTTGCCCGGTTGATGCTCAGGCCCTGGTCCTTGGCGTTGACCACCGTAGTAATGACCAGCGCAATCGCCCCGATCGGTTGCACCACGGTCAGGGGTGCAGACACGAGCGCTATGGCATTCATCACCATGCCCAAGGCAAGGAACAACAGGCCCAGCATCCAGCGCGGATTCCGCAGGAGCCGCAGAAAGCCATTGGAACTCAGCGCAAGTCCACCAGTATCGGCTTTCACCGCGCTCCCCTGCCGCTGGGCGCCAATGGCGAGGAAGAAGGCCCCAAGTACCGCCAGGCAAACCGCCAGCCAGACCATCAGCCGAGTCCGCCGTCGTCGGTTTTCAATTCTTTTCCTTTACGCAGGATGGCCCAGAAGTAGTTGTACGCAGCGATCCAGTGGCCGGCCAGGCCCAGGCCCAGGAACGTCCAGGCCGCCACGAAATATACCTCGGTCAGGGGAATGGGTAGTTTGGAAAGGACGAGCAACGGCGTACCTACCAGCAGCAGGGCGGTGCGGATTTTCCCAATGATGCTCACGGGAAGATCCGGGTGGCTCCTGAAATAGATCAACGATGCAATCGCCAGGATCGCGTCCGGCACCAGAAGCGCCGCCAGGTACCACCACTGCACGACGCCGGCAATCGCCAAGGTGAATGCCACGGCCAGGAGCGCGGCCCGGTCGGCCATCGGGTCCAGGATCCTGCCCAACTTGGAGGTCTGGTCGAACCGCCTGGCGATATATCCGTCCACCCAGTCCGTGCTGCCCATGATGACAAGCACGAGGACTGCAAAGCCGTACTCCTGCTCAGCCAGCACAAGCCAGACAAAAAGCGGCACGCCCATGAAACGCAGGACGGTGAGGATATTGGGGACAGTGAAGATGAGGTCATGGTCGACCTGCGGACGATCCGGGTGCGAACCAGCGCCGATCAGCCTCATGTGTCCCCCTTCCTCATGTTCAATATCCGGCGCCCAAAATACTGCTACTTCTTCAGCAGCTTCCTCAGCGCAACCACGAAGACCACCGCGGCGGTGGCGAAAGCTGCAAGGTCTTTCCAGTGCGCGGCCATCCGCTCACTGACGCTTGGCGGAACGGAGTCGCCGAGGTCGGCAAATTTCGCGGTGGCAAATTCCTTGCCCTCCTGGAACCTGATGGTGGCGCTCTCGAGCAGAGCCTGGCCCTGCTTCTTGACGTCCAGCTGTTCGCCCAGCTCATCGCGGACTCCCGTAAGGTGCTCACGGCGCCTCTTCAGTCGGGATCGAAGCTCGGCTTCCGTGGGCGCCTTGACGGCATCGGCTTCCTTGGCGGCTTCCTTTGCTGCCTTTTCGGCCTTGGCCTTCTCGGCTGCGGCTTCCTTTTCGGCTTTGGCGGCCTTGGCGGCAGGTGAGTTCGGGTCGAGGATCGACTCGTCGAAGGCTGAACCTTCCTTGGCGATCCCAAGGTCATGCTTGATGCCCCGGATGGTGTCCTCGGGTACCAACGGCATGGCCTTCTTGAACTTGGCGATACCGATCAGTGATGCGATGGCGACGACCACAAGGAAGAACGCTGAGACGAGCAACGCGGCGAGCCAGCCAGGCATGATGGTGGCCAGGCCCAGAATGGCTGCCACCACCAGCGCGATAACCAGCAGCGCCAGAAAAACGAGGGCGACGCCGAAGAAGGCGCCGGCCACGCCAAGCTGGGTGGCCTTGCGTTTGAGTTCCACCTTGGCAAGGGCGATCTCATCATTGATTTGCCGTGGGGCCAAGCGTGCAACGAGCTTGAGGGTCTTCGGCAAAGTACGAATGGCTGGTCCTTGACTGGTCCGGCCGGTGTGACGTCCACTCATGGGTTCCGCCTAACTGCTTCCTCTTGGCATCGTGTCGGGCGAACGCAGCGGAAAACTTCACTGCGGACACCTGTCCTCAAAGCTATCATTCAGGCTCCTGCTGAACTTTCGGTCCCGCCCTCCGGCGCGCCCGTCATAGCAGCAATAAATATGATCTGGGCCATAGGATAGATGATCGTGACCCCTCCCATTGCTCCGGGCGATTCCCTGAGCCGACGCGAAAAACTTGTCTACATTCTCCTCCTGGGCGCTTTGACGGCCCTGGGTCCCTTCACCATCGACCTCTACCTTCCGGCGTTCCCGGCCCTGGAGTCGAGCTTCAATGTCTCGGAAGCTGCAATCCAGCTCACCCTGACCGGAACGACTGTCGGCTTCGGCGTCGGCCAGCTGGTGGTGGGACCGTTCAGCGACAAGGTGGGCCGCAGGCTCCCGCTGATCCTGGCCACAGCCGTGCACATCGGCTCTTCCTTGGGCGCGGCGCTGGCAACCGACATCGGCATGCTCTCCGTATTCCGCGTGCTGATGGGAATCGGGGCCGCCGGAGGTGGCGTAGTGGCCATGGCAATGGTCAGGGACCTTTTCCACGGGTACTCCATGGTGCGGATGTTCTCCCGCATGTCCCTGGTCAACGGGCTCGCTCCCATCCTGGCCCCGGTGATCGGGTCACAACTGCTCCTCGTATTTCCGTGGCCCGGAATTTTCTACTTCCTGGCGTGCTACGGCTTCCTGGTCATCATTGCCTCCATTTTCTTTATCCGGGAAACCTTGCCTGCCGAACAGCGTGGCAAGTCCACAGTGACGGTTGGACAGCGTTACAAGAAGGTACTTACGGACCGGATTTTTGTGGGCATGGTGCTGGTGGGCAGCCTGAACTTCGGCGGCCTGTTCGCCTATCTGTCCGCGTCCACCTTCCTCTTCCAGAAGGTCTACGGCTTCTCGCCCCAGGAGTACGGCATCCTGTTCGGCATCAACTCACTCGGTATTGTGGCCGGCGTCCAGATCAGTTCGCGTCTGATCCGGCGCATGGCCCCGCAGTGGATTGTGGCCGGAGCAACGCTGTTCATGTTGTGCATGTCCGTTGTGATCATCGTGCTGGATCTGTTCCAGGTGGGGCTGTGGGGAACGTTGATTCCTTTGTGGTTCTACATCTGCGCCACCGGGTTCATGTTCCCGTGCGTCCAGGTGTTGTCCCTGGCTAACCACGGCGCACAGGCGGGCACGGCGGCCTCACTCCTTGGTGCCTCGCAGTTCATGATGGCGGGCATCGTTCCACCGGTGGTGGGATGGTTGGGGGTCACTTCCGCCGTCCCCATGGGCGCCGTGATGGCCGTCTGCATTACGGGCTCCATGACTGCCCTTTGGTTGGTGGTGCGGCCCCGGACCGTGCCCTCCATCCACTAGCGGCCATCCACTAGCGGCCATCCATCAACTGCACCGTAGGCTGTCACCATGACGAACAAACCGCACCGCAATGGCAGGGGCCTCTTTCTCGGTGCGATGCTGGGCGCGGTGGCCGGGGCACTCATCGGCCGTGCTGCAGGAAGCCCGGTGTTCGGTGCGTTGCTGGGTGCCGTGATCGGCGCCGCGGTTCTCTACCGCATCAACCCGGGACCCTGGAATCGTGACTAAACGGGAATCGTGACAAAGCGGAAACCGTGACCAAGCGGCCTCCGCTGCCGGCCGTCCGGCGTCGAACGTTCCAAACTCTCCCCTAAAGCCCTGCCGCAGGGCAGAATGGTGGCCAGCCGGTGTAACCGGTGCCTAACCGGTGAAGGGGACATCACATGAGCACGGCCGTCGGATTTCGTGGCACCCTGCGGGGCCTGGCAACCGTGCGGAGTTTGCCGCTGACGCTGGCCCTGGTGGTCGTCCTCTGGGTTGTGGCAGTGGCTACAGGAAGCGTCCTCAACGGCCCTCCCGAAGCCCTCCTGGAGCAGGTGGGGCTTGGCCTGGCCGTGGAGCCCGGGCCGTGGTGGTCGGTCTTCACCTCAACCTTCTTCGGTTCCTCGCTGCTGGACTACCTGGCTTGCACCGCGGCGATCCTGCTGGGGGTCGGCATTGCCGAAAGGGTCTTGGGCCCGTGGCTGGCCCTTGCCGCCTTCGTCGCAGGCTCCGCCCTCAGCGCCCTGGTGCTGGTCGCGTTGGTGGCTTTCGGTACCGGCAACAGCGACCAATGGCTGAGCTTCCTCGGCGGGGAATACGCGGTGGGCGCCTATGGTGGCGCCGCTGCTGCCCTGGGATTTTCGACGGCGGCACTTGACTCGCTGTGGCGGCGTCGCCTCCGGACATGGTTGCTCGCTGCGGCCCTGATGTTCGCCCTGTTCGTTGGAGTGGCCCAAACATTGCAGGCTCTGGCCGGCGCGGTGATCGGGATAGTTGCCGGGTGGGCCGCACAGTCCGTTGTTCTCCATAAGAGCGGCGGATCTTTCAACTCCTCCAGCCTCCGTGAAACGCGCTTCCTGGTGGGCACGGTGGTGGGCGTCTTCGCCTTGGGGCCCCTGCTCACGCAGCTGACGGGCACCTGGGAGGTTGGCCCGCTGTCGGTGGTCTCGGAGGTGATGCTCCAAGCCAGCCCCGACGTCGATGAGGTACAGGAGGCTTGCAGGAACGAGGCAAACTGCGTGGCCCTGCAAAACATTGTGGGTGTCCGCAGTTTTGGTGCGGCCATCCTGACGGTGATCCCTGTTCTCCTCTTGCTGGTCTGCGCCGAAGGCCTGCGCCGCGGGCGCCGCCTGGCGTATCGGCTGACACTGATCATCCAGGTGTACCTGGCTGCGGTGACCGTCCTGGCGATCGTCCAGTACATCACTGACCCGGATGTCACCCTGGGCGACGACGATTTCGGCTACCTCCTGCTGTACGTGGTCCCGGCGCTTCTCGCGCCCATCATCATCGTGGCGCTGCTGCTGGCTAACCGGCACAGGTTCAGGGTGGAGTCCAGCGATGCCGGATACCGTGCCCTGGGCCGGGCTGCCCTGGTCCTGGCAGTGACCGCAGTGGCTCTCTATGTGGCGTTTTGGTTCCTGGAGGGCAATCCGGGCCAGTCAACCCTGTGGGACCTGGCCGGACAGCTGACGCACATCCTGGTGCCTTTCCCTGTCCCGTTCGTTGTGGCCCTGCCGCAGGGGTTGCTGAGCACGGTGCTGTACGGCTTGGGCGGAGACGTCATCTGGCTTCTCATCCTGGTGCTGGTCCTCAACAACTTCCGCCGCTTCAGGATGATTGCCACGGACCCCGCTGCCGACCTCGGCCACACCCGCGAGTTGCTGCACCTGGGCGGCGGCACCTTGTCCTGGATGGCACTGTGGGACAACAACCAATACTGGTTCACCCCGGACAGGAAGGCCGGAGTCGCCTACCAGGTCCATAACGGGGTGGCACTGACCGTGGCCGGTCCCTACGGCGATGCCGCCCACCATGACGAGGCAGCCCTTGGTTTCGTGGCGCACTGTTCCGCCCTGGGTTTGGTCCCTTGCTTCTACTCTGCAGATTCCGGGCTGGATGGTCCGCTGCTCCCCTACGGCTTCAGGAAACTGGAGGTTGCCGAAGAAACGCTGCTGAACGTCCAGGCAATGACCTTCAAGGGCAAAGAGTGGCAGAACGTCCGTACCGCGCTGAACCGCGCGGAGAAGCTGTCCATCAAGGACCTCTGGTACCACTACGGCAGCATGCCGCCTGGCATCAGGGCCCAACTGGCCGAAATTTCCGAAGAGTGGGTAGCTGACAAGGCGCTTCCCGAGATGGGATTCACCCTGGGCGGCTTGAACGAACTCAAGGATCACGAAGTGCTCTGCTGCGTGGCGGTGGACGACGACGGTCTGGTCCACGGGGTGACCAGCTGGCTTCCCGTTTTCAGCAACGGCACGATCTCCGGTTGGACCCTGGACTTCATGAGGCGCCGCACCACGGGATTCAAGGGCGTCATGGAGTTCCTGATCGCCTCGGCCGTGACTCACTTCAAGGAGGAAGTTCCCCGGATCTCCCTCTCAGGTTCTCCCCTGGCCAATGCGGGGGCCGGAAATGCAGAAGGTGACCGAAGCACCCTGGACCGCGTCCTGGCGCTGCTGGGCAATGCCTTGGAGCCGATGTACGGCTTCAAGTCGTTGGCTGCCTTCAAGTCGAGGTTCCAACCCGAGCACCGGACCTTGTACATGTACTACCAGGACCCCCTGGCCTTGCCTTCGATCGGTCTGGCGGTTGGCTCCGCCTACCTGCCCGGACTCTCGCCCGCCCAAAGCGCTGGTTTGTTGAGGCAGATGGTGGCCCGGGAGCCTGCCGCATGATCGGTCATCCAGCGGGGCGACCATGAACGATTTCCTGAAGCTCGAGATCAGCAGCCCGGTGGTCCTGACCATCGCCGGGATCATCGCCGTCGGGTTCTTCCTGGTGCTTTTCCTCCGGCCGTCAGCCCGCTGGGTACCCAGGGCACTGACCGCCATTGTGGTGGCGGGGCTGGTGGGGTGGTTCACCGTATGGATCGTGGAGGACGTGCTGGACGTCTTTCACGTGGGGTTGACGCCGCGGGTGTGGTTCTGGTCGATCAGCTGTTTCGCCGCGCTGGGGCTGGTTGCGGTGAGTTTTCTTCGAAGCGCGCGCTGGCGCAAGGTGGTCGCAATCGTCTCGGTACCCGTGTTCGTCATTGTTGCGGCCCTGCAGATCAACGCCGAGTTCGGGCTGAACAACACTTTGGGTTCGGCCTTGGGAGTCTCCACCGAGGACGTCATTGAACTGAACAAGCCGGACCCGGACGCCTCCATTCCGGCCGGACCCTTGTGGCAGCACTGGACTCCGCCTGCCACCATGCCGGCCAAGGGAAAGGTGGGGACCCAGGTCATCCCGGCCACGGTCTCGGGGTTCGACGCGCGCCCGGCGGGGATTTATCTCCCACCGGCCGCACTGACGGCCAATCCGCCGCGGCTTCCCCTGTTTGTCCTCATGATGGGCCAGCCTGGCCTCCCCGATCCGCAGTACGTCTCCGCCGCACTCGACGAGTTCGCGGCAAAAAACCACGGCCTGGCCCCCATCGCGATCGTCGCAGACCAGATCGGCCCGGACCAGGACGACACCCTGTGCCTGGACACCCCCAAGTACGGGAACGTGGAGAAGTACATCAACCAGGACGTGGTGAACTGGGCCAAGGCCAACCTGAACATCCTCCCGGACAGGGACCACTGGACCATCGCCGGTTATTCCAATGGCGGCCAATGTGCCATCTCCTTCGCCGTCAAGTACCCCGGGATGTGGGGCAACGTGGTGGATATCTCCGGCGAGGAGTTCCCGGGCGCAGAGGACCCTGCGGAGAACCTGGCCGGGATCTTCGGCGGTAACCAGGCCGAATATGATGCCCAAAAACCCATCAACATTATGAAGGGCAAACAGTTCCCCGACACCACTGCCGTGTTCACGGCGGGCTCGGACGACCCCACCTACGTAGCGGCCGCCAAAGCCGTCTCAGCGGCGGCGCAAGCGGCCGGAATGACCGTGACGTACTACGAGGTACCCAATGGCGGACACGTGGGCCTGGCATTGAACGCGGGCCTGGAGAAGGGCTTTGAAGTGCTGTACCCGCGCCTGGGCCTGTCCCGCTAGAAGCTCTTTCCGCGGCCACCCACCGGCGATAAAGTTGAGATGTGCCACATTGGCAAGAGCTGAACCCGTTACCGGCACCGTGGCAGCGCAAGGATGACCGCATCCTCCCGCTGTGGTGGGAACGCCTGTGCTCGGTGACCAGTCCGCCGTCGGCCGCTTTGTACGCCGGCGGGCTCTTCACTGATGACCGGCGAAGGCCCATAGCCCAGTGGTACAACCCCGAAACCGACGCCGCACTCCTGGTCGCTCCGGAAACCTCGCCCGAGTGGCCCGTCCAGAGGTTCGGGATTTTCTATGCCCCTCCCGGCGGCGGTTTCACGAGAGTCTACTCGGCGCCGCATGAATGGCATCCACGCGAACCCAGGACCCCTCCCACCGAGCAGGATTCCTTCATGGCGGCGGTGGCCGAGGCCGCGCGCTTCCTCCAGGTGGAGATGGATTTCGTTTAAAGGGCAGACCCCGCACCAGCTGAAAAGCCGGTACGGGGTCCTTGTGCTCCTCCGACTGGACTTGAACCAGTAACCCTTCGATTAACAGTCGAATGCTCTGCCAATTGAGCTACGGAGGAATGAAGCGGTTATGACTTTAGCAAAGGTTTTACCGGATGTGAAATCGGGCAGCCATACCCCCTGGGGGTATAAAAATACCCCCGCTCCGGCGAACCGGAACGGGGGTATTGTGCGCTCCTCCGACTGGACTTGAACCAGTAACCCTTCGATTAACAGTCGAATGCTCTGCCAATTGAGCTACGGAGGAATGAAGCGGTTACTAGCTTAACAGGGGCCCGCCGGAAAACGAAATCGAGGTTCTCAGCCGTCCGATCGCAACGCACGGCGCTCCATTTCGAGCTGCATCAACTCACGGTTCAGCCGCTGGAACTCCTCAGGATGCGAGGCAGCATCGAGCCGCTGCAGCTGCCCCATCTTGTCGGCCTTGATACGGGTGATCTGAAGTTCGAAGAGACGGGCCAGGATATCGCGGCAGTACCGTTGCATGGCCTCGGGAGTGCTGGCAGGCAGCGGTGTCACCGCAAGCTCTGACACCAGGTTGCGCAGGGGTTCGGGCACTTCCTGCCGGATCTGCTCCACCCATGACACCGGATCCGCCGCATGGGCGAGCCCTGTGGCACGGATGGCCGCATGGATGGCAGCGTAGGCCGGCGTGGAGAACATCGTCGCCGCGAAGCGGTCCCACGCCATCCCGCCCAGCACTGCAGGATCTTGAAGCACCACCTCCAGTGCCTGGCGCTCCATCCCCGCTACGGGGTCGCGGGGGTTGGGACGGTTGAAGACCGGACCGCCCGACGGCGGCGCTGCCGCGGCTGCCGCCTGCTCGCCGTTGCCGGCAGCGTTGCTGCCGCTTGTCCCCCGCTTGGCGGCCGCACCAACGTAACGGCTGACTTCCTCGATGGGCATCCCCAGCCAGCCGGCAAGGTTCCGCGTGTATTCCGGCCTCGTGGCTGAGTCACGGATCTGTGCAACCACCGGGGCCGCTTCACGGAGCGCTGCCACGCGGCCTTCCACGGTGTCCAGGTTGTGCCGCCGCAAGGTAGCCCTGATGGCGAACTCGAAGAGCGGCTTACGGGTGCCGATGAGCTCGCGCACCGCGGCGTCGCCCTTGAGCTGGCGAAGATCGCAGGGATCAGCACCGGAAGGCTCCACTGCCACATACGTCTGGGCCGTGAACCGCTGGTCCTCCTCGAATGCCCTCAGGGCAGCCTTCTGGCCGGCGGCATCGCCGTCGAAGGTGAAGATGACCTCTCCCCCGCTGCCGTCGTCCGAAAGCAGCCGACGGGCCACCTTGATGTGCTCGGTACCGAAGGCAGTACCGCAGGTGGCTACCGCCGTCGTGACTCCTGCAAGGTGGCAGGCCATGACGTCCGTGTACCCCTCAACCACCACCAGCTGACGGTCCTTGGCGATGTTCCTTTTGGCGAGGTCGATTCCATAGAGGACCTGGGACTTCTTATAGAGCGTGGTTTCCGGGGTGTTCAGGTATTTGGGGCCCTGATCGTCTTCGTAAAGCTTCCGGGCACCAAAACCGATGGTGTCGCCGGCGATATCCCGGATGGGCCAGATCAGCCGGCCGCGGAAGCGGTCATAGATACCGCGATTGCCTTCGGAAAACATGCCAGTGAGCCTCAGCTCCGCGTCCGTGAAACCGCGCCCGCGCAGATGCTTCAGGAGCGCGTCCCAACCCTGCGGGGCGTAGCCCACCCCGAAGTGTTCGGCAGCGGCACGGTCGAAGCCACGTCCGTCCAGGAAGTTCCGCCCCTCGGCAGCACCCGGTGTCAGCAGCTGTGCCCGGAAGAACTCATCGGCGATCTTGTGGGCGTCGAGCAGGCGCTGGCGCTTGCCCACTTCCTCGCGGCTGGGGCCTGTGCCGCCGTCCTCGTACCGCAGCTCGTAGCCAATCCTGGCCGCGAGCTTTTCCACGGCTTCGTGGAAGGAACTGTGATCCATCTTCTGGATGAAGGAAATGGCGTCGCCATCCTCGCCACAGCCGAAGCAGTGGTACCTTCCAACCTGCGGCCGGACAGTGAACGAGGGGGAACGTTCGTCATGGAAGGGGCACAAGCCTTTGAAACTGCCCAGTCCGGCACCTTTGAGCGTGACGTATCCGTCAACGACTTCCTTGATGTCCGTGCGCTGGCGTACTTCGTCGATATCTTCACGTTTGATCAGGCCAGCCACGTGTCCATCCTAGTCGCATCGAACAAACCGCCCGCCGAACGGGCAGGCCCTACCAAAGCGACGGGAGGCTGCCCACCAGACGTTCGTACATGGCCAGGGCAGAGACATCCGTCAGCGACGCCACTTGGTCGATCACGACGCGCAGGCGGGCTCCGTCGTCGACGGCGTCCCGCCAGTCGGCGGCGAACATCGGCTCCAGATGACGGTCGCCTGTGGCGTTCAAAACGCCCACGAGTGCGTGCAGCACCTCGCGTTGGCGCTCGTAGACAGGCTGGCGGTGGTCGGTGGAGATGACGAACGTGGTGGCCAGGCCCTTGAGCACCGCGATCTCGGTCACGGTTTCCTCCGGGACCATAAGCTCGGCGTCATAGCGGGTGAGGTTGGCCGGTCCGAAATGGTCCCGGGTTGTTTCCATGGCGCTCTGGCAGAACCGGCCGATCAACTGGCTGGTCATGTCCTTCAGGGCAGCCATCGACTTGCGGCTGCCATCAGCTTCGCGGACCCAGACCTGGGTGGCCTCAAGCCGGGCAAGGGCAGCGTCAATCTCGGCGGGATCGTTGTGCGGCAGGTACCACTGCTTGGTGTAGCCCACCACGCGCGCCCGGTGGTCCGGGTTTTCCATCCATTTGAGCTGGAAATGGCCCGCGACGATCGCATCTTCCACATCGTGTACCGAGTACGATATGTCATCGGCAAGGTCCATGACCTGGGCTTCAATGCAGGAACGGTTGCCCGGAGCGCCTTCCCTGAGCCATTCGAACACGGGCAGGTCGTCTTCGTACGCGCCGAACTTGCTGGTGCGGTGGCCATGGATCACAGGGGCGTCGACGGCGGACCACGGGTATTTCGATGCGGCGTCCAGGCTCGCACGGGTCAGGTTCAGCCCTGCCGGCCTGCCGTCCGCGGCGAGCACTTTGGGTTCGAGGCGGGTCAGCAGCCGAAGCGTCTGGGCGTTGCCTTCGAAGCCGCCGATCGTGTGCGCCACTTCGTTCAAGGCGGATTCGCCGTTGTGGCCAAAAGGAGGGTGGCCAAGATCGTGGCTCAGGCACGCGGTGTCCACGACATCGGGATCGCACCCCAGGGAGCGCCCCAGTTCGCGGCCCACCTGGGCTACTTCAAGGCTGTGCGTGAGCCGGGTGCGGACAAAGTCATCGGTATCGGGAGCCACAACTTGTGTTTTGGCGCCCAACCGGCGCAGGGCAGAGGAATGCAGGACCCTGGCACGGTCCCTTTCAAAGTCGGAGCGGTAGTTGCTCTTCCGCGGCTCCTCAACCCACCGGGCAGAGTCTGCCTCGGAATATCCGGGGATGGCCAACACAAAATCGTGGCTTGCTGCATCGTGGCCAAGCATTGCTTCGGTTCCCATGGGTATCTGCCTCCTTCAAGCGCCGGGGTGTGGAGCTTCTTGAGCCAGTCTTACACGTGTGAGGCTAACCGCCCGAAACGTCCAGCTCTGCTGCTGAGATATCCGCGCTCTGTTCAGCGTTCAGCTGACGGCTGTCCAGCCAGTCCTTGGGCAGCGCCGGTTTCTTGGGGGATCCCGCGCGGCCACGGGGGCCCTCCGAGTCGACGCCCGGATAGGGAAGATCCATGTCCAGTTCGTCGAGCAATTCGCGCAGGACCTCCAGGGTGGGCACTGTGGCAAGTTTCGCCCGCAGCTCCCCGCCCACCACGTAGCCCTTGAAATACCAGGCCATGTGCTTGCGGATTTCACGGAGGGCCTTGTATTCGTCGTTCCCGAAGGTCTCCACCATCAATTCCGCGTGCCGGTAGACGCCCTCGGCAACCTCGCGGAGCCCAGGGCGGTGCCGCTCGTCGCTGCCTTCAAAGGCTGCCTGGAGATCGCCGAAAAGCCAGGGACGGCCCTGGCACCCACGGCCCACCACAACGCCGTCGACGCCGGTTTCCCGCACCATCCGCACAGCGTCTTCTGCGGACCAGATATCGCCATTGCCCAACACCGGGATGTCCGGGAGTGCCTCCCGAAGGCGGGCGATCGCGGACCAGTCGGCCTGGCCGGAATAGAACTGCGCCGCCGTCCGCCCATGGAGCGCCACCGCGGCAACGCCGGAGTCCCGGGCGATGCGGCCGGCGTCCAGGTAGGTCAGGTGATCATCGTCGATGCCTTTGCGCATCTTGATGGTCAGCGGGATTCCGCCCTTGGAGGCTTCCTTGACCGCAGTCTGCACGATCGATGTGAAGAGGTCGATCTTCCACGGCAGCGCGGACCCTCCCCCGCGGCGGGTGACCTTGGGCACGGGGCAACCGAAGTTGAGGTCGATGTGATCGGCGCGGTCCTCGTCAACGAGCATCCGCACCGCTGCGCCGACGGTTACCGGGTCCACGCCATAGAGCTGTACGGAGCGGACTTTCTCGTCCTCGTCGTGGGAGATGATCCGCAGCGATTCCGGGGTCCGCTCCACCAGGGCACGCGAAGTCACCATCTCAGCGACATACAGGCCGCCACCGTATTCACGGCAGAGCCTTCGGAAGGCGGAGTTCGTGATGCCCGCCATGGGGGCAAGGATCACCGGGGTGTCCACGGTGATCCCGCCGAGCTTCAGGGGCGGGAGCTCGAGCTTCGGGGTGGGGGGCGTTGCTACTACAGTCACCTATCCATTGTTGCAAAGCAGGGCAAATCGGGGGCGCGGGGACTCAAAGAAGCCACCCGTTCTCCTGTGCCAGGCGGACCGCTTCCGCCCGCGTCCGCCCGCCCGTTTTCGCCATCGCAGCTGAGAGGTAGTTCCGTACCGTGCCCTCCGACAGCATCGACACTCTGGCAATGTCCGCCACCGTACCGCCGTCGGACGCCGCCTTCAGCACCTCGGCCTCCCGGTCGGTCAGCGGGCTGTCACCGGAGGTCAGGGACTCCGCGGCGAGCAGCGGGTCCACCACGCGGAGGCCATTGTGGACGCGTCGCACGGCTTCGGCCAGCTGCCGCGCCGGCGTATCTTTGACCACGAACCCGGAGGCACCGGCCTGCATCGCCCTCCTGAGATAGCCCGGCCGGCCGAACGTCGTCACCATGAGCACACGGCACGACGGCGCCGCCTGGCGGACTGCGGCTGCTGCGCTGATGCCATCCAGCCCGGGCATCTCGACGTCGAGCATCGCCACGTCAGCGGAATGCTCCACCACGGCCGGGACAACGCCGGTGCCGTCTCCCAGCTCCGCTACCACCTCGATGTCCTCTTCAAGCCCCAGCAGCGCGGCGAGGGCACCCCGCACCAGCGCCTGGTCGTCTGCGATCACCAGTCGGATGGTCATACGTCAACAGCCAATCTGAACCCTCCCAGGTCGCTCGCACCTATGTTTACTGTTCCGCCGGCATTGGCCACTCTCTCCCGAAGTCCTGCCAGCCCGCTGCCGGCTGCCGCCAAACCCGGCCCCACGCCGTCGTCCTCCACCAAAACCGTCGACGCCGTCAACCGGACCCGGCACCGCACTGCGCCTGAATGCCGCACGACGTTCGTGATGCCCTCCCGCAGGACCCAGCCGAACAGTTCACGGTGTTCGGCGGGCACCTGCTCCACCGTCCCCGGAAGATCTGCGTCGATACCGGCCGACTCCAGCGCCATCCGGGCCGCTGCGAGTTCGGCCAGGACGTTGACCCCGCGATAGCCGGCAACGGTGGCCCTGACATCTGCGAGCGCACCACGCGCCAGCTCCTGGACTTCCACGATCTCCGCGGTGGCCTTGTCCGTGGCCGGGCCCCCGGGCGCATTTTCCATCAGGCGCCCCGCCAGCTCGGCTTTGACGGCAATGACGGTGAGGGAATGCCCCAGGATGTCGTGCATGTCCCGGGCCACCCGGCTGCGTTCGGCGGCGACGGCGGCATCGGCCAGTTCGGTCTGGGCGGCCCGTAGTTCAGCAGTCTGGCGGATCAGGCGCGCAAACGAGGACATCATGAACCCCAAGGACAGAATGAGCGCCGGTTGGAAGAAGGCCTGTTCGGGGTTTCCGCCCGCGAGTTCGGATGCCAGTGAAATTCCCGAAAGCGCCATGATCACAGCGAGGTCGACGCGGGGCGGCAGCGTAGTCATTCCGATCGCGCATGCCAGGAAGGGCCACGTCCACAGTGCTTCCCTGCCCACCAGAAGGATCACCAGGCCGTTGAGGGCCAGCAGGATCGCGACGCACAGCAGACCCGTCCGGCTGTCCCGTCGCCGGCTGAACATCGGCAACACCGCATAAGCGGCGAAGAAGGCCACCAACGACGTCGAGGCCAGCACCTTCCAGCCTGCCGGCTCGTCCACGGACCACACGAGGTTCCACGTGGGCCAGGCCCAGAGGGCAATGGAAAGGCCGGCGCCGATGAACCACTTGCGGGGTCCGGGACCGCGGAAGGTATCCGCGAGGGACTGGCTGCTCATGGATCCCACCTTAGTCAAGCGCAGGCAGCTCAGACGCGGCTGGTGTCGCGACGGAAGGCCATGGCGGCGCCGCCGACGAAAATGGCAAGCCATACCAGCACATTGACAATCCACAGCGCGTCAAACTCCCCGGTGATGGGGCTGCGCGCCAACTGTCCGATGCCGTAGGCCGGCGTGAATTTGGCGATGGTGCCAAAGGTATCGCCCATGATCTCGATCGGCATGAAAAGGCCTCCCAGCATGGCAAGGATCGCCAGGGCAGGGCCAAGGATCTGCATGACGTTCTGGCTTGGCATCAGGTACCCCACAAAGAGACCCAAAGCGGCGAATACCAAGGAACCCACCCAGGCCACCAGCCCGGCGGTGAGCCAGGTCTGCGCGTCCATGGTCACTCCGGCGATGGCGCCGATCACGAACTGGGCTATCACTGCCACCAGCGAGAGGGTTAGGGCGGCGGCCGCTTTGACTGCGATGTAGGCACCGGGCAGCAAGGGCGTGAGGCGCAACTGCCGGCTCCAGCCCTGGGCCCGTTCAACAGCCACCTGGCTGCCCGCACCCGTGGCTGCCGTCATGGCGGCGTACACCGTGAGGCTGATCAGGATGTATTGCCCGTAGCTGTGTCCATTGGGCAGCTGCTGGTTCTTGTTGGACAGGCCGAAAATGAAGAAGAAGATCGCGGGCATGAGCACGGTGAACATAATGGTCCGCCTGTTGCGGAGCATCCGCTTGATTTCAATCCAGAGAAACGTCGTGTTGACTCCACCGGCGGAGGGTTTGCGGTCCTGCATTGCTGTCGACTGGCTCATGCCCGTTCCCCTTCCATCGCCGCGGCGGCTGCGGTCGTCCCGGCTTCGTCTGCGGTGAGGGCCACAAAGGCCTCCTCAAGGTTGTTGGCCACGATTTCGAGATCCTGGGCGCCGGTGGTGGTGAGCAGGAACCGGGCTACGGAATCCGAGTCCGCAGTGCGGACGGTGACGCGGCCGCCGTCGAACTCCACGTGGTCTGCCGGGGGCAGTCCTGCCAGCAGCGGGCGGTCACCGGCCGGAAGCGAAGCCCGGACCGTCCTTCCGGAGGCGAGGTTTTTGATCTGGGCGGCGGTGCCGTCCGCAACCACTGTCCCTTGGCGGACCAGCACTATCCTGTCTGCGTAGGCGTCGGCTTCCTCCAGGTAGTGCGTGGCGAAAATGACCGTTCGTCCCCGGGAAGCGTCATCGCGGATGGCGGACCAGAAGTCCCGGCGACCGGCCACGTCCATTCCGGTGGTTGGCTCATCCAGGATCAGCAGGCCAGGGTCCGAGACCAAAGCCATGGCAAAGCGCAGGCGCTGCTGTTGGCCGCCGGAGCACTTTTCAACCCGGCGGTCGGCGATGTCCAGAATTCCTGCACGGGTCAGGACTTCGTCAACGGGCCGGGCCGAATCAAACATCGCGGCCGTGAGCTGCACGGTTTCCCGGACGCTGATGTCGCGAAGCAACCCTCCGGTTTGCATGACGGCCGCTACCTGCCCACGGGAAATGGCTCCCCTGGGAGTGTGGCCGAAAATGGACACCTCTCCGGCGTCCGGGGTACTGAGGCCCAGGATCATGTCAATGGTGGTGGTCTTCCCTGCACCGTTGGGTCCCAGGAAAGCCACGACCTCCCCCTGCTGAACCGTCAGGTCCAGGCCGCGCACCGCCTGCACTTTTCCGAAGCTCTTATAAAGTCCGGCGGCGTGGACCGCCGGCACACCCGGTGTTGTCATGGCTCTCCCTGGAATAGGTCTTGTTTACCCATTCAAGCCGCAGGAGCGTCCACGCACCCATAGCGGGTGTCATTCGTTCGGCATGACAAATGTCATCGGGGCTGGTCGCTGCCACGCCTTTCGGCCTCCCGCTGCGCCCGACGACTCCCGGGTCGCGCCGGCCTGTCGCCGGCACCCGGCCGCGTTCCGGCGTCGTTCCTTTGGTCCTGTTCGGAACCGACCACGACGGCGGCAGCGGCCAGGGCGCCGGTATCGTCAAGGTCGTCGGGACTGACGGCGGGCCCCGCGGCGGCAAGGCGTTTCATCCCGGTGGCTTTGACCACCAGGACGGCGATGAGGGTGGTGACCGGGATGGCCAGGACGAGTCCGATGGAACCCACCAGGGTCCGGATGACTTCCTCCGACAGTTCTGCGCTGGTCAGCGCCTCGGCCAAGGGGCGGTCGTACAGCATCACAATGATCAGAATGGGAAGTGCCGCACCCGCGTACGCGAAAGCGATGGTGTAGACCGTGGAAGCAATGTGGTCCCGGCCAATCCGCATTGCCGAGGAAAACAGCTTGCGGGCGCTGGTGTTCGGTGCCAGCTCATAAAGTTCCCACACGGCCGAAGACTGGGTGATGGTGACGTCGTTGAGGACACCGAGGCCGGAAATAATCAGACCGCACAGAATGATCCCGGAGATCGATATCTGCGGTGACATATTCACCAAGGTTGAAGCATCGTGGTTTCCCACGCCCGCCAGGTTTGCCGCATCAGTGGCCCACGCGGCCAGCAGGGCGGTGATTCCCAGCCCGAAGATTGTGCCCAGCAACGCTGTGGAGGTTCTCGCCGAGAACCCGTGGGCAAAGTAGAGGACCCCGATCATGATCACCGTGGACCCCACCAGCGCCAGCAGAAGCGGCGGCTTGCCCTCCACCAGGCCGGGCAGGATGAAGCTGACCAGGACGAAGTAGGCCCCCACCAGGCCCAGCAGTGCGCGGAAACCGCGCCAACGAGCCACAGCGATCACCACCACCGCGTACAACACAGCCAGGGCGGCTATGGGAATGTTGCGGACAAAATCAACGAAGACGTACGCCGGGGCGCCGCTGCCTGCATTGCTCCCCTGGACGCCGGAAAGGTTCAGGTAACGGATGGAATCGCCGACATCCACCCCGTGGGACATGGCCACATCGGGGTTGATGACCACTTTGACCGCTTCGCCGCCTTTGTCCGGCACGGTGAAAGCGAACGTGCACTGGGAGCCGCCCGATTGATTGGGCTGGCTGCTGTTCGATTGGCTGCTGTTGGATTGGCTGCTGTTGGATTGGCCGGTCTGCGAGCAGCTTTCCACCACCACGCTCTGGATCCGGCCGGTGTCGAACGTAACACCCGGGGCAGCCTGGTAGGGACTGGAAAAATTGATTCCCTCCCGGCTGCCCGACGGCCACATGAGCAGCATCCCCACGAGCGTGAGCACCCCCAACGGCACCAGGACGGCTGCCAGCAGCCAGTTGGCCCGCTTACGGGAAGCTATCGCCTGCGGAGTTGGTTCCGAACCCTCGGAGTGCCCGTGGGAGTGACTGTGACCCATCAGCTGCAAAACCTCATGGGTTAAGCCTACGTGGGACGGCAGCGGACTCCTGACTCAGGCCGGTGCGTGACTTAGGCCGGTGCGTGACTCAGGCCGGTGCGATGTTCTGGTTGACGCGGAAGAGGTTGCCGGGATCGTACTTGGATTTAATGGCCACCAGCCGGTCCCAATTGGGACCGTAATTGGACCTCACGCGGGACTGGTCCTCCGAGTCCATGAAATTGATGTACCCGCCGGCCTCGGAATGCGGAGCGAGCTCGGCTGCGTAGGCGCGGGCCCAGGCAATGTTTGCCTCGTTGTCCTTGGGATCCGCCCACTGCGTGGCAATGACCGGGGCGAACTTCATGTCGCGGTGAACAAATGCAGTGTCCTGTGCCCCTACCCGGGACACTGCTCCGTCGATCGGATAGACGTGGACGGCGGTATTGACGCTGGTGACAGTTGCCCCGAACCGGGCGTGCGCGGCAATGGCACCGTCGTTGAGCTCACGCAGGAAATTGGCCTTCCAGTAGCCCTGCATGCCTTTCTGGTTGAGACCGTCGAAGGCAACGTTCAGGGCCGGATAAGGCATGGGCGCCACCATGGAGCCCGCCACTGGGGCAGCATCCAGGAACGGCTGCCAGCGCGACTCGCCCTCCGCCGGATCGCCGGTCCACATTCCAACCACTACGCACACGGACTTTCCGTGCCATTCCTCGGGAAGGAAAGGTACCGGAGGTCCTTGGTGGAAGCCCAGGAAGGCCCCGAACTCTTCCGGTGCGGACCCTATGTAATCGCGGTAGAACCGGGCTACTGCCGGGATGTTCTCTGCCCCGTAAATGATGATCCCCGCATGGACCATGTCCACGGGATGGAGCTGGAATTCCAGTGAGGTCACCACGCCAAAGTTTCCGCCTCCCCCGCGGATGGCCCAGAACAGGTCCTCGTTGCGTTCTTCGCTCACGGTCAGGAAGTTGCCGTCCGCGGTCACAATGTCCGCCGAGACAAGGTTGTCACAGGACAACCCGTACTTCCTGGCAAGGTAGCCGATCCCCCCGCCCAAGGTCAGTCCCGCAACGCCTGTGGATCCCACGATCCCACCGGTGGTCGCCAGCCCGAACGCGTGGGTTGCGTGGTTGAAGTCGGCCCACGTGGTGCCGGCCTCGGCGCGGGCCGTGGAATTTTCGGGGTCCACCCGGACTCCCGTGCGGTTCACGAAATCCAGGACCAGTGCGTCGTCCCAAGTGCCGAATCCGGGAGCGCTGTGCCCGCCTCCCCTGATCGCCAGCGGTAGGGAATTATCGCGGGCGAAGTTCACCCCTGCTATGACATCGGAAACCTGCGCTACACGGATCACGCCGGCAGGACGTTTGTCCACCATCGCGTTGAAGACGGCACGTGCGGCGTCGTAGTCAGGATCTTCGGGAGTGATAAGTTGCCCACGCAGCTGTTCCCGCAGCCCCTCAAGGGCTATTTTGCTCATTTTATTTACCACCGTTACAGACGGGAGACCGATCTGTTCCACGCGCCGTGTCCCTCCAGCGGTGGCGGCGTGGGGGTTTACTCCATAGGCCTACTCCTGCCCGGGGGCGGCGTCAAGCATCTTTGCCAGTGGCAGGCCGGATTAGTGGCGGGCCGGTTCCAGTGGCGGGCCGGATCAGTGCAGTCCCAGGGCCTGAACCTTGGGGCTTAAACACAGGATCCTGCCTTCCGCGCCGAAACGGGGAAGGCAGGATCCTGACGTGTGCAAACGGTGGTCAGTCGCTCACGATGAGCGTGTCCGCACCGCGAACGTGCGCTTTACCGGACTCCAGCAGCGGCTCAAGCACGGACCGCAGAGCCACCATGGACTCATCAACTTCCAGCAGCACCGGGTGCTGGTAGGCAATGAGCGCCAGGAGGTCCCGAACGGCAAACGCAGCGTCCTCGGCTGACAGGTTGGGGTCGTGCCCAAGGAAGACGTCCGACGGTTCGTCGGTGCCACCCTGGGCGTAGCTGATGGCAAACGCCTGGATCTTGCCCTTGCGGCTCGCCGGAACACCATCGCCGAAGGCACTGGCTTTGGGCGCACGCAGCACAATGGCACCGTGGGCGCCGGTGAGGTCGTGCAGGAACAACCGTTGAACGGTGGCAATGCTGAGCTCCCCCGGGCTGTCCCAGTGGTGGACGTGGGAGTAATACTTACCCACCACATCACTGAGCTCAACCGAGCCGGTGGCCAGGTCCTCCACGCGCTCCGAGGCAGCTTCTTCGGAACCGTCCCCAAAACGCGGCAGCGTCAGCGGCTCAGGTTCCACCACCACCAGCTGGGAACGCTGGATGGGTGCCAGCCCCGCGGCCGCGGCGAATGCCGCACCTGCGGTGTCCGGTTCGACTTTGCTGCGGAGTTTGGAAACGCCCGACGGCGAGTTCCCGGCCTCGCGGCGGAGCATCGCCAGGAGGGTGGCACCCACTCCGCTGCGGCGGTGGTCCTTGGCGACCTCAATGTAGGCCCAGAGCCGTTCCGGGTGCAGCGAAGCCTCATGGACCACGCCGGCGGCAACGGGAATCCGAACCCCGTCCACCACGTCTTCGGCAACGATGCACCGGCGCCATGGCTGGTTGCTTGATGGGGCAAGGGCAGCGCGGAACTGCTCTGCCGGGAGGGTCTCAGGGCCGCCCCAGATTTCCAGAAGGGCGAGGTCGTCGCCTTCCTTCCATTCGCGGTATTCCAACGCCATGGCTAAGCGCCGATCAAGCGCGCGGCCAGGTAGCCCTCGACCTTGTCCAGGGAGACGCGCTCCTGGCTCATGGTGTCGCGCTCACGGATGGTCACCGCCTGATCCTCGAGGGTGTCGAAGTCCACGGTGATGCAGAACGGCGTACCGATTTCGTCCTGTCGACGGTAGCGGCGGCCGATGGCTCCGGCGTCGTCGAAGTCGATGTTCCAGTTCTTGCGCAGCTGGGCGCCCAGCGCCTTGGCCTTCGGGGAAAGGTCCTCGTTGCGGCTCAGCGGCAGGACGGCAGCCTTGACCGGCGCCAGTCGCGGATCCAGCTTCAGTACCGTACGGACGTCGACGCCGCCCTTGGCGTTGGGTGCCTCATCTTCGGTGTACGCGTCAATCAGGAACGCCATGAAGGAGCGCGTCAGGCCGGCGGCGGGCTCGATCACGTACGGGGTGTACCGCTCGTTGGTGGCCTGGTTGAAGTAGCTCAGGTCCGTACCGGAAGCCTTGGCGTGCGTGGAGAGGTCGAAGTCGGTGCGGTTGGCGATGCCTTCCAGCTCGCCCCACTCGGAGCCCTGGAAGCCGAAGCGGTACTCGATGTCGGTGGTGCCCTTGGAATAGTGGCTGAGCTTCTCCAGCGGGTGCTCGAAGAAGCGCAGGTTATCTTCGCGGATGCCCAAGTCCGTGTACCAGGACATGCGTTCCTTCATCCAGTACTGGTGCCATTCTTCGTCCGTGCCGGGCTCGACGAAGAATTCCATTTCCATCTGCTCGAACTCGCGGGTGCGGAAAATGAAGTTGCCCGGTGTGATTTCGTTGCGGAAGGACTTGCCGATCTGGCCGATGCCGAACGGCGGCTTCTTCCGGGACGTGGTGAGTACGTTGTTGAAGTTCACGAAAATGCCCTGGGCGGTTTCCGGACGCAGGTAGTGCATGCCTTCCTCGCTGGCCACCGGGCCGAGGAAAGTCTTGAGCAGGCCGGAGAATTCCTGGGGTTCGGTCCACTGGCCGCGGGTGCCGCAGTTTGCGCACACAATGTCCGCCAGGCCGTTTTCTGCCGGGCGGCCCTTCTTTTCCTCGTACTCTTCCTCGAGGTGGTCGGCACGGTAGCGCTTGTGGCAGGAAAGGCACTCAACCAAGGGATCCGAGAAGACCTCGACGTGGCCGGATGCTTCCCATACCTGGCGGGGAAGGATGACGGAGGAATCAAGGCCTACAACATCTTCACGGCCGCGGACCATGCTCTGCCACCACTGGCGCTTGATGTTTTCCTTCAGTTCGGCACCAAGGGGACCGTAATCCCATGCAGAACGCGAGCCACCATAGATTTCACCGGCCTGGAAGACAAAGCCCCTCCGCTTGGAGAGGGAAATGACCTGGTCAAGGACGGATTTTGCTGCCATGGGTGACTCCATTTGTTTTACAGGGCCGCTGGGTGCGGTCCGCGGTGGTTGGCCCCGGGTCCGGACGAGGTTGTCCGGCGGGGTTATGGGGGAAATTTACTGACTCCTACCCTACCGGCCTTTCGCAGCACTTCCCCGTGCCAAAGCTCCCATGGGCGCCAAGGCTCCCTTGGGCCAGGGCAAGGTGGCTATGATGATCGCGGCAAGGGTAAGGACCGTACCCAGCACCGTGGGCAAGGCGACCACCGCGCCGGGACTGGGGATCACGACGTCGAGCACCAGCGACCCGACCAGCTGCCCGGCAATCATGCCCAGTCCGGTAATCAGCACGCCCAGACTGTGGACCAGCAGGGCCGCCAGTCCAATAAAAACGCAACCCATGGGTCCGCCGAGGTAATACCACCACTCGGCCGGAAGCGGTTGGCCCGGACCCGCAACGGCGAGCTTGATGAGCCACGCCGTCCAGAGAACCGCCGACCCCGCCACGAAGTTGACCAGGGTTGCGGCGACCGGCGTGCCGTAATGAACGGTGGCAGTGCCGTTCATGGCCTGCTGGAAGCTCATGAGGAAGCCTGCCGCCAAGGGAAGAAGAACGGGCAGCAACAGCGAGGCGATGTTGGCGTCTGCGCCAAAGCGTGGCGAGACAGCCCAGGCGACGGCGGCAACAGTCAGGACGCTGCCAAGCACCCGCACACCGGTGATGGCACGGCGCCCACCTGGCCCGATGCCCATGCGGTCAACCAGCAAGCCGCTCAGTGTCTGTCCCGTTACGGCTGCCACGGTGAACAGTGCCACGCCGAGAACGGCCACGGTAAAGGACTGCGCGACGACGAACAATGCACCGATCGCACCGGCCATGACGTAGAAGCGTGGAAAGCTGCGGTTTCGCACGGCGGGGATGATGCGCTGCAGACCCGTCCGTCCTTTGGGCGTCGCCAAGGAAATCGCACTGATCAGCATCAGGCCTGTGGTGAAACTCACCACAGCGGCGGCGATGCCGTCGTCGAGTTTGGCGCCGAGGGCCCCGTTGATCCTTGCCTGCAGGGGAATGACCAGGCCTGTGGCTACTGCAATGGGGAGGCCAACGACCAGGGGAAGGGCTGAACGGGGAAAAGGCTGCGGCACCGTCTCAACACTACTTCAGGCATCATTGCTGTATGAGCAACCCCGAAATTGAAGAGATCCCCATCCGCGACGACATGATCCGCCTCGGCCAGCTGCTCAAGCTCGCCAGCTTGGTGGAGGACGGCGTGGAGGCTACGGAGCTCATTAAGAACGGACTGGTGAAGGTCAACGGCGAGATCGATGAACGGCGCGGCCGCCAACTCCACGCCGGCGACACCGTGACCGTCAACGGTCAGACCGTCCGGATCACCACCGCCTGAGCGACGCTCCTTAGGGCGCGAGAACCTTGTGGGTGAGGAACTCCCCTACATGCCCGATTTCCTGCTGGTTGATTCCGTGCCACATGCCCGTGTACAGGACCTTGGTGAGGTCCACGTGCTTTCGTACCCACCCCATGGTGTATTCGATCTTGTCCGGGGTGATCACAGGATCCTGCTGGTCACGGCCCCAGAACATCGGCACCGATCCGTCCAGCTCGTCGTCCTTGAAGGCGGCGTCGCCACCGGCGTCGATCACGAAGCCTGAAAGCCCGACGACGGCAGCGAAGTCCGCGGGACGGTAGCGGAGCATGGTGGTCGCCATGGCCATGCCCATGGAGAACCCCAGCAAGGTCACCGAAGAATGATTGGCTTTGACGCCGTCCAGCCATTCCAGGGCGTACTCGGCGGCAAGTTTCACAGCGTCCAGGGAGTAGTCGATGGACGCAGTGAGCGGGAACCATGTGTAGCCGGGGCCCATGGGCATCGGTGCGCGGAGCGAAGCCACCACGAACCCCTCGGGAAGGAGCCCGGCCAGGCTGAAGAGATCGTCCTCGTTGGATCCGTAGCCGTGCAGCAGCACCAGGAGGGGTTTGCCGGCGCGTTCGGCTTCGTCGTGGGACCACAGGACAACAGGTGCGGGGAAAGCGGGGGCTTCAGTCATGCCTCCATTCTTGCAGTTACCCGTAAGTAACAACCTACGGTGGCGTAGGTTGGACGTCAGGGGGCAGGATATGAGCGTGAGTGAGAACAATCATTTAGTGAAACCGGGCGAACCCGTCCAAAAGCACCCTTGGAGCCGTTATGTGGCGCTGGGTGATTCGTTCACGGAGGGCATCGGCGATCCCGAACCTGCAAATCCCGGCGGTTACCGTGGCTGGGCGGACCGTGTTGCCGAAGAACTGGGCCGCGGACACGAGGACTTCGCCTACGCCAACCTCGCCATCCGGGGCCGGCTGCTGCAACAGATCGTCGATGAGCAAGTCGGACCCTGCCTGGAACTGCAACCGGACCTCGTCTCCATTTCCGCCGGTGGAAACGACCTCATCCGCCCCGGAGGCGATCCCGACCTTCTGGCCGAGAAACTCGACGCCGCCGTGGGTGAGCTGGGTTCGGGTGGCGCCACGGTGATCCTCTTCAACGGTCCGGATACGGCGTCCTCGGTCCTGGGCCGCATCCGGGGCAAAGTTGCCATCTACAACGAGAACCTCCGCACCGTCGCAGCCCGCCACGACGCGATCATTGCCGACATGTGGTCCTTGCGGCAGCTTGCCGATACCCAGATGTGGGACGCCGACCGTCTGCACTTCTCCCCCCTGGGTCACCACACCATCGCCATGATGGTCCTGGAGGCATTGAACGTCCAGCACACCCTGGAGCCACTGCTACCCAAGGCCCTCCCGCCCCGGACGTGGCGGGAGGCCCGTTCCTCGGACCTGGTCTGGGCACGCGAATACTTTGTGCCGTGGGTTATACGCAGGCTCCGCCACCAATCGTCCGGTGACGGCATCACGCCAAAGCGTCCGACGCCGGGACCGGTCTTCGGTGCCACCGGCACCGTGTTTCCGCGCAGCTGAACGGAAACGAAGGGCCGGTGAAGCAGTATGGCCAGTGATGACTCTCCCCGCTCAGCGGGGGTCAGGCAGTTACGTCTCCGACGCCAGCAGTTACGGCCTCCCCTGGGTGCAGGTCCCGGGGAGGTTGTACGCAACCTCCTGGCCGTCCAGTCGCAGGAATTTCCCTACGCACGGTGGACCGTGGCGCAACGCACGTCCTCGGGCACTGCCGCTGCCGTGGAACAGGCCGTAGCTGACGGAACCATCCTGCGGACGCACATCCTCCGCCCCACCTGGCATTTTGTGCACAGGGATGATCTTGGCTGGCTGATGGGGCTGTCCGCTGACCGGCTGCATCAGGGCAACAAGGGCATGTACCGCCGGACCGGGGTGGACGGGGAAACTGGCGCGCGAAGTGGCAGGATACTTGCGGCAGCCGTGGCGGACGGCGCCCATAAGACCCGCGAAGAGCTGGCTGGCGTGCTGGGACAGGCAGGTTTCCCAAGCAAAGGTTTGGGATTCATCTACCACCTCATGCATGCGGAAATCAGCGGCATCCTCGTCAGCGGCTCTCCCGTCCGGTCCGCAGGGGGCGCCCTGAAGCAGACGTATGCGTTGTTCGACGAACGCGTCACTGCCCCGCTTTCCGGGCCACTTGCCGGAGCGGAGCGGGATCATGCCTTGGGGCAGTTGGTCCTGCGGTACTTCAGTAGTCGCGGACCTGCCACGGTGAAGGACTGTTCGGCGTGGTCCGGGTTGCCCATGAAAGACGTGAAATTGGGGCTCAACGTCGCCGCGGAATTATCGCCGGGAACGTTGGCCCGGGTCTCCTTCGATGACCTGGACTTTTACGTCGCCTCGCCTGACGCAGAAGCCCTGGAAGCTCCTGCCGGTCCCGGGGCCGGCTCCGCGCTCCCCCGCGTGGACCTCATCCAATGCTTCGACGAGTACGTGATGGGGTACTCGCAATCCCGCCACTACCTGGGCGGTACCGCACCGTACTTGCCTGAGGACAACGGCCCCATGCATGTGGTCCTCGTGGACGGCAGGCTCGCCGGGTGGTGGCGGCACAGCTTCGCCGGCGGTACCTGCGGACTCGAGGTCCGGATGAACAAACCGGCAAACCCGGAAGAGCAGAGGGCACTGGAAGCCGAAGCCGAACGCTACGGGCGCTTCCTGGGCATGGAGGCCAAACTGGTGTGAGCACACGGGGCTAAGCTGGGGTTAAGACCTAGGAGGCCTGCACTGTGAACAATCTGATCTTCTGGATCATCGTCTGCTCGTGGCTGATTCCCATGGGAATCCGCATGTACAACAGGTCCAGGGCACGCCGGCTGCAGAATGGGAACTTCCGTGGTCAGGACTATCCCCCACAAGGCTTGCCACCGCAGAACTACCCGGGCTACCCACCGCAGGACTACCCACAGCAGAACCACCCACAGCAGAACCACCCACAGCAGAAGTACCCGGGCTACCCGCCGGGGCCTGCAGTCATCCGCCCCGCAGACGAGGCACCGCAGGTCGCGCCGCCGTCGAACGCCTCTTACCCCAGCGGTTCCTACCAGGCCGGACCGCCGACCCCCGCACCGTTTCCCGCTGCCGGCTCCGGGCCCCAGGGCTACCGCGCCCGAAAGCTGGCCGAACTGGATGCGAAGTTCACCAATGGCCAGATCGCCATGGAGGATTACATGAAGCAGCGCGCGGAGATCATGAACGGCTAGGTGCCCTGACGGACGCTAGGTGCCCTGACGAACGCAGAGCCTGGAGCTCAGGCGAAAAACGCCCCGCGAAGCTGCTGCGACAACTGTCCGATTTCGGTGAGGAAACCGTCGTGGCCGATCGGTGCCTCGATGGTGTGGACCTGGACATCACCCGGAAGCGCCGCCGCCAGTTCATGTGACTGGGCCGGGAAGTACAGACGGTCCGTGTCCACTGCGGCCACAAAGAAGTCAGCGGTGGCACGCGAAAGAGCTTCCTGCAGAGTGCCCCGCCCCCGCGTGACGTCGTGGGACATCAATGCTTCGGTGATGGCGATGTAGCTGTTCGCATCGAAGCGCCGCACAAGCTTTGTCCCCTGGTGGTCCAGGTAGCTTTCCACCTGGTAGCGTCCTCGCTCCCCCAGGACTGCCGCGGCGAGCGGCGTCTCCTGCTGCTGGGCTTCCCGGCCGAAGCGGAGATCCAGTTCCAGCGCGGAACGGTAGGTGATGTGCGCAATCCGGCGGGCCAGGGCGAGTCCGTGTTCCGGGGCCGGACCGTCGTAATAGTCACCGTTGTTGAAATGCGGGTCCTGCCGGATGGCCAGGGTCTGGGCCTGCGCAAAAGCAATCTGTTCGGCGGTGCTGTAGGCGCCGACAGAAATAACGGCGCACCTGCTGACCCTCTCCGGGAACGTGACGGCCCACTCCAGGGCCCTGGCCCCACCCATCGATCCGCCCAGGACAGCGTGCCAGGATACAATCCCCAACAGATCCGCCAGGCGGGCTTCAGCCTCCGTGCTGTCGCGAAGAGTGACCAGGGGGAACCGTGAACCCCACGGTTTGCCGTCCGGCGCCTCCGAGGAGGGGCCGGTGCTGCCATAACAGCCACCCACGATGTTGATGGAGACCACGAAGAACCTGTTGGTGTCGATGGTGGCGCCCGGGCCCACGAGCTGCTCCCACCACCCTTCCTCGTCCGTGGCTCCGCGGGCTACGTGGGTGCTGCCCGTCAGCGCATGCTGGATGAGCACGGCGTTGGAAGCATCGGCGTTGAGTCGTCCCCAGGTTTCGTAGGCCAGCACGACGTTGGGGAGATAACCGCCGGCTTCGAGCGCCAGCGGCCCTATGCCCGCGTACTTAACTGTTCCGTCTTCTTCTCCGGATTTGGGAAGGGCTGTAGCAGTGATGGTCATTCCTTTGACACCTAACCTCGCGCTTGCCCGTCGCCTTGCGTGCGAACAGGCCAGGTCTTCACCCGGGGCACCCCACCGCGGAAGGAGGGTTGCCGGCCAGCAAGCCGGGGCTATCTGCTGGCACTCATGACCTAATACGTAGAGTCTAGGAAAGACACCACCGTTCTGGCGAAGAATGTGACACCAGTGTGACGTTCAAGGGCAGCTTCATTCATAAAAGAGCACTCCCGGGTACCGTCCGGCGAATAATCGTCGATCCGGACGGCACCCGGGTGCCTCAGTCAGCGAGGTGGATCACCTGCAGGCGTGAGCTGCCCTTCAGGCGCCCTTGGCGGCACGGAAGCCGGCTTCGAGGTCGGCGATGATGTCGTCAATGTGCTCAATGCCCACGGACAAGCGGACCAGGCCCGGGTTGACGCCGGCCACGAGCTGCTGCTCCGCAGTCAGCTGGCTGTGCGTGGTCGACGCCGGGTGGATGACCAGGGAGCGGACGTCGCCGATGTTGGCAACGTGGGAGTGCAGCTCCAGACCGTCCACAAAGCGCTTGCCCGCTTCTACGCCACCTTTGATGTTGAAGGCCACGATGGCACCTGTGCCCTGGGGACCATATTTCCGGCCCCGCTCGTACCAGGGGCTGGACGGCAGGCCGGCGTAGGCGACCGATTCGACGTCGTCGTGGGCTTCCAGCCATTGCGCCACCTTGGTGGCGTTGGCAACGTGACGTTCCACCCGAAGGCTCAAAGTTTCCAGGCCCTGGGCGATGAGGAAGGCGTTGAACGGCGACACTGCCGAGCCGAGGTCGCGAAGGAGCTGGACACGGGCCTTCAGGATGTAGGAAAGGTTGGCTCCGAGGGCGCCATCCTTGCCCAGATCACGTGCGTAAACCAAGCCGTTGTAGCTGGGATCCGGGGTGTTGAAGCCGGGGAACCGCTCCGGGTCCTTGCCGAAGTCGAAGTTGCCCGAGTCCACGATCACGCCGGCGATCGCCGAACCGTGTCCGCCGAGGTACTTGGTGGCGGAGTGGACCACAATGTCCGCACCCCATTCGATGGGCCGGATCAGGTAAGGGGTGGAGAGCGTGTTGTCGACGATCAGCGGCACGCCTGCCTCGTGCGCAACGCGGGCAACGCCTTCAATATCCAACACGTCCTGGCGTGGGTTGGAGACAACTTCGCCGAAGAACAGCTTGGTGTTCGGCTGGACGGCGTCACGCCACTGCTCAAGGTTGTCCGGATCCTCGACGAAGGTCACGGAGATGCCGAACTTCTTCAGCGTATGGGCCAACAGGTTGTAGGTGCCACCGTAGAGGCTGGGGCTGGCGACGATGTGGTCACCGGCCTCGGCGATGTTCAGGATGGCGAACGTCTCCGCTGCCTGGCCGGAGCTGAGCAGCAGCGCGCCCAGGCCGCCTTCAAGGCTGGCGACCCGCTGCTCCACGGCATCCTGGGTGGGGTTGCCGATCCGGGTGTAGATCGGGGCCAGTTCGGCCAGGGCAAAGCGGTTGGCGGCGCTTTCAGCGCTCGGGAAAACGAACGACGTCGTCTGGTAGATCGGCAGGGAACGCGCTCCCGTGGCGGCATCCGGCTCTTGGCCTGCATGGATCTGGCGGGTTTCGAAAGACCATCCTTGGGACATGGAGTTCTCCTGTTCGTGGCGCATGTGGTCGGTGGAATAGCTGTGGGAAGGAAGCTGCGGCCAGTCTAGGAAGTGTCCGGGTCCTTGGACAGCTTTGTGACGCCAGCAGAATATTTGGGGTCTTTTGCGACCTTCCATGAAGCCCGCTGGAAGATCCCACCTTAGTTAGGGTGGGCTTAGCTGAGACACCGATCACAAAGTGCCAAGATGAAGCCATGCGCATGGATCACGTCTCTTACGCCTGTGAACGAGATGGCCTCTTGGCCACTACCGAACGAATTTCCGCGGCTCTGGGAGTGGACGCAGTCCGGGGAGGAGTGCACCCGCGCTTCGGCACCCGGAACATGATCATTCCCCTTGCGGACAACAAGTATCTGGAAGTCGTGGAGGTTCTGGACCACCCCGCTTCCGACAAAGCACCCTTTGGCCAAGCAGTGCGTGCACGTTCAGCCGCGGGCGGCGGCTGGATGGGCTGGTGCGTCGCAGTTGACGACCTCGCCCCGTTTGAGGAACGCCTCGGCCGCGCAGCAGTCCCGGGCAACCGCAAGTTCCCGGACGGCCGCGAACTGGTATGGCAGCAGATTGGCATCCTCGGCCTGATCGCCGACCCCCAGGTGCCCTACCTGCTCAAGTGGGAGGGCGACCCCTCACTGCACCCGTCCAAGGTCTACGAGAGCGACGTCAAGATGTCCAGCCTCACGATCGCAGGTTCGGCGGAACGTGTGACTGAATGGCTGGGCGAGCCTGTGGAGAAGCCCCTTGAGGACGTCGCGGTCCAGTGGATAGCACCGCGCGGCACGCCGGGCATCATGGCCGTCACGTTCGAAACCGCCTCCGGAGCCGTCACCATCTGACCGTTCCTCTGATCCGGGCTGGTCCCGGCCCTGGACACCGCTGTCCAGAGAAATACTTCGGCCGCCATCAGCGGGTGCCAATGACGTCACCCACCGATGGCGGCCGGATACATTTAACGGCTGCAACGGCTGCAACGGCTGCAACGGCTGCAACGGCTGATCAGCCCAGGCCCACCGCTTTGCCGAACAGGCTGAATCCAACGAACGCCACAATGTCCAGCAGGGCGTGGGCAATCACCAACGGCATCACCCTCTTGGTCCTGGTGTAGATCCACCCAAAGACCAGACCCATCACCACATTGCCAATGAACGGGCCAAAGCCCTGGTAGAGGTGGTAACTGCCGCGAAGAACGGCACTGGCGACGATGCCCACCGGCACGCTCCAGCCGAACTTGCCGAAGCGGTCCAGGAGGTATCCCACCACGATCACCTCTTCCACGATCGCATGGCGTATGGCCGAGAGGATCAGCACGGGAACCGTCCACCAGTAGGCGTCCAGGCCGCTGGGCACAATGGACGTGGTGATTCCGAGCGCCCTGCCTGCCGCATAGAGGCCCAAGGACGGTATGCCGATGAGCGCGGCCAAGCCCAGGCCTTGGAGCAGGTCCTTGCCGGGGCGGGCCAGGTTGAAGCCGAGCCGGGCGAACGCCGAACCTCCTTCACCGTCCCTGGTGGCCTGGATATGCGTGGACAGGAAGTAGAACACCAGGGCCACGGGCACCAAGGCGAACACGATATCCAGGAGTTGGTAGGTGAGATCGAAATACTCGCGGGTGCTCTGGGACCTGTTCAGGGTGGATGTTGCATCGGCCAGTGGCGCCCGCGTCATCTTGTCCAGCAGTTGCACCACGGAGTAGACGGCTGACTGGCCCAGGGACAGGCCCAGGACAATGAGCACTTCGGCACGCAGCCGACGACGGGAAGCAAGCAACATGTACCTATCTTGCCCGCAGTTCCTGCCTCTTTGCCGGGAACCGCCACCCTATGCTTGGTGGGATGGGTGCTCCAGAGAGAATATTCATGATCCGGCACGGACAGTCCGCCGCGAACGCCGACACGTCCATCTACAACCGTGTTCCGGATTACCGGATACCACTGACCGATCAGGGCGTGGAACAAGCGCGGCTGGCTGGCGAGGACCTGAGGCGCAAGCTCGACGGGCAGCAGGTCTGCGTATATGTTTCCCCCTACTTGCGCGCCTACCAGACGCTGGAAGCCCTCAACCTGGGGCCCCTGGTTGAGCGCGTCATCGAAGAGCCGCGGCTCCGCGAGCAGGACTGGGCGAATTTCCAGATCGCCGGTGACATTGAGGACCAGAAGGAACTCAGGAACCTTTACGGCCACTTCTTCTACCGCTTCCGCGAAGGCGAGTCAGGCTCGGATGTCTACGACCGGGTGTCCTCGTTCATGGAGACGCTCTACCGGCACTGGCAAAAGCCCACGTACGCGCCAAACACCTTGCTGGTGACGCATGGGCTGACAATGCGGCTGTTCTGCATGCGCTGGTTCCACTGGACCGTGGAGTACTTTGAGTCGCTCAACAATCCGGGCAACGCTGAGCTGCGCACGCTGGTGAAGAACGACGACGAGCAGTACAGTCTGGATCTGCCGTTCAGCCAGTGGGTACCAAGGGATGTGGACGATTCGGTGCTCCACGCCCCAAGAATGCGGTTCTGAAGGTTCGTATCAACCTGCGGGTGCGACGATAACTTCCGTGCCGTTGGCTTCGAACGCTGCTTTGTCGGCCGGGCTGATCCCGGAATCGGTGATGAGGTGCCGGAAGTCGTAGCCGGCCATGGCCGCAAAGGACCGCCTGCGCACCTTCGAGGAATCGGCCACCACATAGGACTCTGTGGCCCGGCGTGCCATGACGGTATTCACCATGGCTTCGCCTTCATCAGTGATGGTGGGCCCGAGGTCCGGGTCCACGCCGTTGACGCCAATGAAGGCGATGTCCAAGGCGACCTTTTGCATGATCACGTCGGTGTACGGTCCCACCAGCTCGTAGGACCGCGGGTTCAGGATGCCGCCGGTGACCATGATCTTGATGTTGGGGCGCACCGCCAGTTGGGAGGCGATGTTGATGGCGTTGGTCACCACGGTAAGCGTAGGCCTGTTGGACGGCGCGTTGAGGTCTTCCCGGGTGGAAAGGAGCTGCGCCAGGGCCGTGTTGGTGGTTCCGCCGCTCAGCCCGATGACCGCCCCGGGACGGATCAGCGCCGAGGCCGCCAACGCTATCTCCTGCTTGGCTTCGGCGTGGTCGTCACGGTTGTACCGTCCGGGAAGGTCGTAGGCCACCGATCCGGTCGTGGCGCCTCCCCTGGTGCGGCTCAGCAGCCGTTGCTTGGCGAGGCTGTCCAGATCCCTGCGGGCCGTGGCAGGTGACACGCCTAGACGCGTCACGATGTCCTCGACCTCCACGTGGCCGGATTCGGCCAGGAGATCGAGGATGGCGGTCAGCCGATCGGTGCGGGTCATGACAAGCCTTTCGCGGTTTCCGGCTATTTCGCTTTGGCGAACAGCGTCAGCATACGTGCCGACTCCAGCACCAGGGCCTCCCGGCCGGCCTTGATGTACTTCCGGGAATCCACCACTGCGGGGTTGGCGGCTAGGTACTCACGGACGGCGCGGGTGAAGAACCCGTTCAAATGTGTGGATACGTTGATCTTAGTCATACCAGCGCCGATAGCGGATACGAGCATCTCATCTGTGACACCGGATGAGCCATGAAGAACCAGCGGTTTTGCCACTGCGGTCTTCAGTCGGGCGATCAGGTGCAGGTCCAGGGCTGCGCTGCGTTCTGTCATGGCATGGGATGAACCAACCGCCACTGCGAGCGCGTCCACTCCGGTGGCCTCAACGAAGGCCTGGGCCTCGGACGGGTCGGTGCGGACGCCCGGCGCATGGGCTCCGTCCTTGCCGCCAACCTTCCCTAGCTCGGCCTCAACGTAGACTCCGCGCTCGTGGGCGTACTTGGCCACGCGGCGCGTTACCTCAACGTTCCACTCATACGGCAAGTGGGCGCCGTCGTACATCACGGAACCGAACCCGAGGTCGACGGCGGCGAGCGCCAGGTCTTCGGACTCGGCGTGGTCCAGGTGGAGGGCCACCGGCACGGAGGCCGAACGTGCGATCGCAAGCGCTGCTGACGCGATGGGTTCGAGGCCGCCGTGGTATTTGGCACAGTTCTCGGAGATTTGGAGGATCAGGGGAACACCGGCGGCCTCGGCACCTCCCACCAGCCCCTCAGCGGTTTCAATGTGGATGACGTTGAACGCGCCTTGGCCGATGCCGGCGGCAGCTGCCTTGTCCATCAGTTCCCGAGTGTTGACCAGGGTCACTGGGTCTCCTTCCATGTCACGATCAGTTGGTCCTGCAGCTCCTGGTACCGCGGCGAGATCTCGCCCGCTGCCGGCATGAGCACGGCTGCCGCCGACCAGGCGGTGGCGCGGCGAAGAATCTCGCGCGGCTCGGTGATGCCTTCGGCGAGTGCGACGGCGGCTGCTGCCACACCGGCGTCGCCCGCCCCTGTTGGGTTGCCGCTGAGCGATTCGGGCAAGCGCGCACTCCAGTAGCCGCCGGGAGCGGCGTGGTCGAAGGCGAGCATGCCGTCCGCACCGGCGCTGACCAGCACGGTGCGGGCACCCATCTCGATCAGGGAGAGCGCCGCTGCCTGGAGGCTGGACTCCCCCGTGGCTTCAGTAAGTTCATGATGGTTGGGCTTGAGGATGTCCGCGCCTGCCTTGGCTGCGGCGATGATCCCGGGACCGGAGGTATCGATGATGGCGGGGATGCCGGCGTCGTGGGCCAGGCGGACCAGCTCCGGGTAGAAGTCAGCGGGAGCGCCGGGGGGCAGGCTGCCGGAACCGACCACCACGGACGCGGGGAGGTTGCGGTTGCCGGTGACAGCTTCAGCGACGGCGGTTCGCAGCGAGCGCCATTCATCGGGAAGCAGCGCCTGTCCTTCCTCGTTGAAGATGGACGTTTCGCCGCCCGCGGTGTCCACCAGGGCGATGCTGCGTCGCGTCTCTGCGGCGACCCCCACCAGGATGTGCGGCACCCCGCTGGTCCAGAGTTCGGCGGCCAGGGTCTGGCCCGCGGCTCCGCCGGTGGGCGCTATGGCAAGCACTGGGTATCCGAGCTGGTGCGTCACGCGGGCAACGTTGATTCCTTTGCCCCCGGCGCGGCTGATGGGAGTGGGGACGCGGTGGCTGGCGCCCTCGGTGATGCCATGGACGGTGTACGTCATGTCGATGGCAGGGTTCGGTGTCACGGTGATGATGCGGTTCACATTGGCTCGCTTCATTGTCCGCCTCCCAGCAGTGCCCGAGCGTTGAGGGCGGCGCCCAGAAGGCCGGCGTCCTGACCCAGCTGGGCGCGGATCAGGTGGGGGCGGCGTTGGAAATCGAGGGTCTGCTCAACCCGGGCCCGGAGGGGCTGCAGGAGGTCCTCGCCTGCTTCGGCGAGGCCGCCACCGATCACCACCGCTTCAGTGCCGATGATGTTGACGCATTGGCAGATGGTGAAGGCAAGCGCATCCATCGCTTCGGCCCAGACGCGTTCGGCCAGGGCATCTCCGGATGTGGCCCTGAGCAGCACACTGCGGGCGCCGTTGACCTTGTTTCCCGATATCCGCTGGTAGCGCTTTGCGATGGCCCCGGCTGAACCGACGGCTTCCAGGATGGTGGCCGCGGTGCCGCCAGGACCGGCGTCCGGATCCGGAACCTGCGCGTGACCGAGTTCACCGGCGAAACCGCCGGCAGTAACGGCCTTGCCTCCGGAGAACACTGCAGCCGCGATGCCGGTGCCCACAACCATGACTACAACGTCGCTGAACTCCCTTGAACCGCCCAGTGCGTGCTCAACGGCAGCAGCAGAACGGACATCGTGATCGAAGGCCACCGGTATGCCGAGACGCTTTTGGGCTTCGGCCGTGAAGGGAAAGTTCCGCCATCCAAGGTTGGCGGAATAGACGCCCACCCCTGCCACCGAGTCGACGATGCCGGGAACGATGATTCCGGCAGCTTTGGCAGGGGTGCCCGGGAACTCGGCAGCCAGTTCGGCGGCAAGCTCCGCCAGCCGCTCAACGACGGCTTCACCGGGACGCGCCGGGTCAAGCGGCGTGGGGACGCGGCGCATGCCCAGCACCACGCCCTTGGCATCCACCAAACCGGCTTTGATGTCGGTCCCGCCAACATCGAATGAGAGGACCGGTGATTCTGCGGCTCCGAGAACCATGACGGGTGCCTAGGCCGAGGCGTCGAGAATGACCGAGCGGGTCAGGTTGCGCGGCAGGTCCGGGTTCAAGCCGCGGACCCTTGCACGCTCGAGCGTGACCTTATGGACCCGGGCCAGCTCGGCCAGGGGGTGCTTGTCCGTGTGGATGTAGAGGGCGCCAGTGGCGGCCATGTCCTGGTCCAGTCCTTCGGGCTGGGCGCCAAACAACCAGGTGACGCGGCCCGGAGCGGCGATGGAGATGGGACCGTGGCGGTATTCCATGGCCGGGTAGGACTCGGTCCAGCCTTGGACAGCCTCGCGCATTTTGAGGCCGGCCTCGTGGGCCAGTCCCACCGTCCATCCGGTGCCGAGGAAAGTAAATTGCTCGGCGTCCAGGAGTTCCTGGGAGACGGGAGCTGTCACGGCGTCGCGTGCATCGGCAATGGCTTGCTGCACGTCGATGTCGATGCTGGTCAGAAGGTAGACCAGCGCAGTGGTGGCGAAACGGGTCTGCACCACGGAGCGCTCGTCGGCATACTGGAGGCCAATCACGGTGTCCGCCAGCTCGATGATGGGCGAGGTTGTGTCGCCGATGATCGCCACGGTGGGGACGATGCCCTTCAATTCGGTCAGGATCTCCAGCACTTCGGTGGTGGTACCTGAGCGCGTGATGGCCACGACGGCGTCATACTGGCGGTCCGCACTGTTGCTGTTCAGGAACGCCTCGGAGGCTGCAAATGCGTCCGTGACGCCTTTGCCTGCGGATTCGCGGGCAGCGGCGTAGCTTTGGGCCATGAACCAGGACGTGCCGCAGCCAATCACGGCGATGCGTTGTCCGTCTGCGGGAAGCAGGTCTTCGCGACGGGCCTGGTCAATGGCGCGCTGCCAGACGACGGGCTGGGAAACCAGCTCTTCCTCCATGAAGGCACCCAGTATGTTCTCGCTCATCGTGTGTTTCGCTCCCGCTCAAGTAATGACGTTTTTTGATCTATAGAAACACTAAACGATCATTTTCGATCTCACAAGGATCATCTACTGGAGAAGACTGCGCATTTGCCTCCCGTGACGGAGGAGCCCGTCAGCCCGCCATCGTCGTGTTCTCACATGTGCTTTTAAGTTAACTACTTGTTAACTCTTGTCAGCTTCTTGTTCGTAGAGCAGTGTTGACTAAGTCCGCAAGAAAGTGATTATTACTCACTCGCAATAATCAATAAGGAGCATCATGCCCCGCTTGTCATCCCCCAGACGCCTCGCCTCGTTGAGTTTGGCCTGTGTCGTCGCCTCATCTTCGCTGGGCTTGATGGCCATCCAGCCCGCCACTGCAAGCCCCCTTGTCCTGCCCACCGACGTCGTCAGCGCAACCGACACCGCCACCATCACCTCAGGCGGCCTCCGCGTGGACGTCGCCACCACCTTCCCCCAAGTCCTCGGCTACACCGACGCCGCCACCAAGGCCCGCCTCGACGGCACCACAACGCGGTTGAACACCATCACCCTCAACGGAGTGGAGTTCGGCGTCACCGGAACCTCCATTGCCTCCGGAAAGGACGCACGGGACTACGTCCTCACCGTGCCCGACTTCGGCAACACCGTGATCAAGGCCCGGCTCGCCGTCAAAAAGAATGTGGTCTCCTTCAACGTCACGGAGATCAAGGACTCCGCAGACCACCTCGTGAAAACCGTGCAACTCCCCCGGCTGAACCTCGTCACTGTGGGCTCCTCGCAGCCCGGCGCCCAAGTGTCCACGGCTAATCTGTCCGTCGACCGCAGCGTCAGTGGAGACGAGTTCACGGCCGTTACCACCGCGACACCGCTGGACACTGCACCCAAAGGCTCCGCGTACGCGTTGGCCAATACCGCGGCGCTGGGTGCAGCGGTCGAATCCAATGCCCTCTACGACACCTCCTCCGGACCAGGCGCGAAAGACAAAGGCCGCTTCTGGCGCCAGGCGGTCAGCGACGGCGCCGGCGGAGTGGCCATGGGAATCGCCAGCGGCCAATGGCTGTACCGCGCAGACGGCTCCACCACCACGGAAGAACTTCCCTGGACCCGGGTCGCCATCACCACCGACGCGAACGCCGATGGCGGCGTGGACTGGCAGGACGCAGCAATCGCCATGAGATCCATCCAGGTGTCCGCCAACAAAGGTGAGCAGACCCCGGACAACGTGATCACCCACATTCCCTTCAACTTTGCCTCCCAGGCAACCCACCCGTTCCTCCGCACCCTGGACGACGTAAAGCACATCTCCCTGGCAACGGACGGACTGGGCCAGGTAGCCATGCTCAAGGGCTACACCAGCGAAGGCCACGACTCAGCAAACACCGATTACGGGAACAACTTCAACACCCGCGCAGGCGGACTGGAGGACCTCAACAAGCTGGTCAAGGAGGGCAAGGACTGGAACGCCAGCTTCGGCGTCCACATCAACGCCACAGAAATCTACCCTGAAGCGAAGTCCTTCAGCGAAGACCTGTTGCGGGCCGACAAGGGCCTCGGCTGGAACTGGCTGGACCAGTCCTACTACATCAACCAGCGACAGGACATCAACTCCGGCAAGCTCGCCCAGCGCATCAAGGAACTCCGCGAAGCCACGGACAAGAACCTGGACTTCGTATACGTGGACGTCTACTACGAGTTCGGCTGGCTCGCAGAGAGGCTGCAGCAGGAACTGGTCAAGAATGGCTTCCGGGTTGGCTCGGAGTGGGCCGACCACCTGTCCCGCAACAACACGTGGTCCCACTGGGCCAACGACGAAAAGTACGGGGGTTCCAGCAACAAAGGCGTCAACTCCCAAATCCTCCGCTTCATCAACAACACCCAATCAGACGTGTGGAACCCCGACCCCAAGCTCGGCGTGAGCCACATTGTGGAGTTCGAAGGCTGGACCGGGCAAAACGACTTCAACGCCTTCAGTGAGAACGTCTGGACAGCCAACCTCCCGGCGAAATTCCTGCAGCACCACCAGATCACCAAGTGGACACCCGAGCGGATCGACCTCGCCGATGCCGTGGCCGTCACCGGAAACACCGCTGGGGAACGCAACATCACCGTCGCCGGAACCTCCGTGCTGCAGGGCGGAACATACCTGCTGCCGTGGTCCTCAAAGGAGAACGGCAAAGCCGACAAGCTCTACCACTACAACCCGGCTGGTGGCACCAGCACCTGGACGCTCACCCGGGAGTTCGCCACATCAAACTCGCTGGAGATGTTCAAACTGACCGACAACGGACGCGTGAAGGTCGCCGACGTGCCTGTTGTCAACGGCCAGGTAACCATCACCGCGGACCCGAAGCAGCCCTATGTTCTGACCTCCAGGAACAACGCACTGCCCAAGAAGGCAGACTTCGGCGAAGGCACGGCCTTCAACGATCCCGGCTTCAACGGCACCGGCCTCGCCCCCTGGAACCCCACGGGCAACGTCACCCAGGTGCGCGACGACAAAGGCCGCCGCTTCGCCGAAATGGGGGCAACGCCGTCGTCGATCAGCCAGGACGTCAAGCTGGACGCCGGAACCCAATCCGTCAGCGCATGGATTGAAATCCAGCCGGGCAAGGTCCGGCCCACCACCCTCGCCGTCAACCTCGATGGCAAGACCGAAAGCATCACCATCGATTCGTCCAACGCAGAAAACTACGTGGCCGGCGACGAGAAGCACGGGACCGCCTTCCAGCGCGTACGGGTGCTGGTGGATGTGCCCCGGAACAACACGAAGGCCACCGTCTCCGTCACAACAGCCGACGGCGACGCCACAGTACGCGTGGACGACCTCCGGGCGGTGAAGACCACCCGGGTGGCCACCACCGGAGTGCTCAGCGAAGACTTCGAGAACGTCGATCAAGGCTGGGGACCGTTCGTCAAGGGCAACGCCGGCGGCTCCACGGACCCGCGGACGCACATCACCGAGCGCAACGAACCCTTCACCGGGAAGGGCTGGGACAGCAATGTGATTGACGAAGTCCTGGACGGCACATGGTCCTTGATCGCCCATGACGAAAACACCGCCCCCGACGGCGGACCGGGCATGGTCTACCGCACCACCGAAGCCACAGTGCCCTTCCAGGCCGGGCACAAATACAAGGTGTCCTTCGACTACCAGAACTCGAAAGCCGGGCAATACGCCTGGGTTTCCGGCTACGACTCGCAGGCGGGCCCCGCAGTGACGGGCAGCCAGGCAATCGACGCGAAAACCAGCACCACCCGGTTCGAGCAGATCCTTGATACCGGCTTCTGCGGCGACTACTTTGTGGGACTCCAACGCGCGGGCAGCGCCAACGGATCGGACTTCACCCTGGACAACCTCCTGGTGGAGGACCTCGGCGCCTCGGAGGCCGTCCCAGCCTGTGCGCAGCTCTCGGCCGAACTTCAAGGCGACGTGGTCCAGCAGGGCAAAGCACAGGACTTCGTCACCACGTTTACCTCCGACGAACCGGCGGCCATCAGCGGACTCGCCGTTGCGCTCGAGCTTCCCGAAGGATGGACCGCCACACCGACCACGCCGGCAACGGCTGCAACCCTCGCCGCTGGCGGCACCCTCACCACCACCTGGAAGATCACGGCACCCGCGACCGCTGACGGCGACTACCCCATCACAGCCAAGGCCAGCTACACCGCCGCCGCATCAGGCAACAACCCGGCAGGTGGCCGGACCATCAGCAGCACCACCACTGTCCGGACACTGCCCAAACCGCCGCAGGCCACAGTGTTCGCCAGCGACCACCCGTGGGTCAGCGCCACCAACGGCTGGGGCCCTGTTGAAAAGGACCAGTCCAACGGCGGAACCGGGGCCGGCGACGGCACCCCGCTGACCCTGAACGGCACCGTCTACGCAAAGGGCCTCGGCGCCCACGCCAACAGCACCATCCGGTACTACCTCGGAGGCTACTGCACGGCTTTCACGGCAACGGTGGGCATCGATGACGCCCAGCCCACCCGGGGCAGCGTGAAGTTCTCCGTGGTGGCCGACGGCACCGCCAAGGTCACCACCCCGGTACTGGGAGCCACCAGCGCTCCCCTGCCCCTCACCGTGGACGTCACCGGCGCCCAGTACGTGGAGCTCGTGGCCGACGACGCAGGCGACTCCAACGGAAACGACCACTCGGACTGGGCCGATGCCAGGTTCACGTGCTCGTCCACCGCGCAGGAGCCTCCCGCCCCCGTGCTGAACGGTACGGTTTTCGCCTCCGACCTGCCCTGGATCGGGAGCGTCAACGGTTGGGGACCAGCGGAAAGGGACCGCGCCAACGGTGAGCAGAACGCCGGCGACGGACCCGCGCTGCGGCTTGACGGCGTCGTTTACTCCAAGGGAATCGGTGTCCACGCCGACTCGAAGATCAGCATCGCCACCGAAGCCAAGTGCACCGCCTTCTCCGCCGTGGTGGGTGTGGACGACGCCAAGCTGAACAAGGGCCTGCACGGATCGGTGGTCTTCATCGTCAAAGGTGATGGCCGCGAGTTGCTCCGGACTCCCGTTCTCAGCGCCGATTCTGCGGCACTACCCCTCAACGTGGACATCAGCGGTATCCGGAACGTCGAACTGATCGCCGACAAGAACGGTGACGACGCCGGCGACGACTGGGGAGACTGGGCCGACGCGAAATTCACCTGCGCCTAAAGCAACGCGGGGTCACTTATGGCCCATCCCGATGGGGACAACCGGCCATAAGTGACCCCGCGTCGCTAGACGACCCTCACGCCCGCCCGCCACACCGAGTCCGTCAGCGGGATCCCGGGACGGTACGCCAAGTGGGTCGCCGACGGTGCCTTCAGCATGTGCAGGTCAGCCCTGTGGCCGACGGCGAGCGAACCCACCGCCCGTTCGCCGTCGACGTCGTTGCCGGACTCCCGGCCCAACGCCAAGGCGCCGCCGTACGTCGCCGCCCGGACGGCCTCATGGACGCTCAAGTGCATCTGGAGAACCGCCGTGGTGACACAGAAAGCCATGGACGTGGTGTACGACGTTCCCGGGTTGCAGTTGGCTGCCAGCGCGATCTGCACGCCGGCGTCGATCAATCCGCGGCCGGGCGCCAGGGGCTGGCGGGTGGAGAGGTCGCAGGCGGGAAGGCAGGTCGCCACGGTGCCTTTGGTGCCCAGGCCCGTTGTTGGGTCCCAGCCGGTCCAGGTTTCCGCGAGCGCCGCGACATCCTTGTCCGAAAGGTAGTTCACGTGGTCCACACTTGCAGCTGCGAACTCCACGGCCAGCGCTACGCCAGGACCCTCGCCCAGTTGGTTTCCATGGACCCGCAGACCGAGCCCGGCGTTTCGGGCCGCAGTCAGGACACGACGCGACTGGTCCTCCGTGAAGGCGCCCCGCTCGCAGAACACGTCGGCCCAGCGGACATGCGGAAGCACGGCTTCCAGCATGGCGCCGCAGACCAGGTCCGTGTATTCCTCGGGGTCAGAGCCGGCCGGGACCAGGTGCGCGCCAAGATAGGTGACCTCGTCCACTTCGGCTGCGGCAATCCTGGCACTGCGGGCTTCGTTGTCCACGTCCAGCCCGTAGCCGGTCTTGCTCTCCAGGTAGGTGGTTCCCTGCGAGACGGCCTCCTTCACGCGGTCCCTCACCAGGCGCGTCAGTTCGTCGTCGCTGACGCTGCGCGTGGCTCCCGTGGTGACGGCAATGCCACCGGCGCTGTAGCTCTGCCCGGCCATGCGGGCCTCGAATTCCGCTGTGCGGTCTCCTGCGAAGACAAGGTGCGAATGCGAGTCGACCCAGCCAGGCAGGACGGCGCGGCCTTCGGCGTCGATCATTTCATCAGCAGAGGGAGCATCGTGGCGGGATCCGATCCAGGAAATCCGCTCGCCTTCAAAGACAACGGCCGCATCCTTGAGGACCCGGTGCTCCAGATCCTGGGTCATCAGCTCGCCGATGTTGGTGATGAGTGTGCTGGCTGGTGTGGTTGCGCTCATATGCCTATTGTTCAGCGCCGGATGGACCAACGGGTGGCTGCCAGTTGCTCCGCTGTCCGGGATTCCGGACTCTCCGCCTCCACCGAGCCAAGGATGAGGGCCGCAGCCAGCTCCGCGATGGCCGACGACGTCTGGAAACCGTAGCCTCCCTGCCCGGCGAGCCAAAAGAAGCCGGGAGCTTCGGCGTCGAATCCCACCACCGGGATGCCGTCCGCGGCCTCGGTCCGCAGACCGGTCCAGGCGCGGTCCACGGACTCGATGCCCAAAGTGGTCACACTGTTGAGACTGGTGATGAGTTTTTCCACGTCGCCGGGCCGCGGTTTGGCGTCCTCGGGACCGCTGGGCACATGCTCGGACGGCGAGATCAGCACTTGCTTGCCCTCCGGCCGGAAATAGAAGGAATCATCCGCCGCACACACCATGGGTGTTTCCGGCGTCAGCGGATTCCGGACGTTTACGATCGCGGCAGTCCGGCGGAACGGCTGAAGTCCCAGCTTCTCCACGCCGCTGATGACAGCCAGCTCATCTGCCCAGGCGCCGGCGGCATTAACCACGACGCCGGACTGGAACCCTTCGGTGCCGGCGCCCACCTGCCAGCCGCTCCCCAACCGCTGGGCCGAGTGGACCTTGGCCCCGGTGATGATGTCCACACCCGCAGCTTCTGCTGTCCGGCGGTGTTCGTCCAGCAGGAGCGGAGCATTGCAGCCGAAAGAGCCGTTATCGAGTCCCGCAGCAGTGAAGGAATCCGGGTTGAGGACCGGGCACAATGCCATCGCTTGGGCGTGGGTGATCCGGTGCATGTCGCCGCTGGCCTCGGCACTCACAGTCTCCTCATCGCCCACCAGCATGAAGCCCCGGGGAGTAAGGATCGGCTCCGCCGCCCGGGCGTCACGGGCTGCCAACAACTCCAAGGTCCTTGCAGTCAATTCCTGCACCACTGGCGGCCCATAGCTGGGGATCAGTTGGCGGGCCGACCGGGAAGAAGTGTGGAAGGCCAGGGACTGCTCGGCTTCCACCAAAGCTACTGTGCACTTTCCGGCCAGCGCTGCCGCCAAGGACAGCCCGCCAATACCGCCGCCAACGATTACCACGTCATAATTCGAAGCCATGGCTCCATCCTGTCAGAAGCACGCCGGACGTGGGCGGGCGTCGGCTAGGCGACCGCGGCGCGACTCTTGACGAACGCCTGAACGCACGCCTCGACGTCGTCCGCGCTGTGCGCAGCCGAGAGCTGCACGCGGATCCGGGCCACGCCCTTCGGCACTACGGGGAAGCTGAAGGCCGTGACGAAAACGCCGTTGTTGAGCATTTCGTCGGCAACCTTCGCGGCCACCACGGCGTCACCGAACATCACGGGGATGATGGCGTGCTCGCCGTCGAGAAGTTCGAAGCCTTCCTCGCTCATCCGGCGACGGAACAGCGCAGCGTTCTCGAAGAGGCGGGTGCGGAGTTCGCCCGACTCCTGGACCAGCTCGATCGCCTTGATGGTGGCCGCAACGATGGCCGGGGCGAGGGAGTTGGAGAACAGGTACGGGCGGGCCTTCTGGCGCAGCATGGCGACGATCTCGCCGCGGCCGGAAACGTAACCGCCCGAGGCACCGCCCAGGGCTTTGCCGAAGGTACCCGTGTAGATGTCCACGCGGTCGGAGACACCAGCGTGCTCGGGGGTGCCAGCGCCGGTGGGTCCCATGAAGCCGACGGCGTGGGAGTCGTCCACCATGACCAGTGCGTCGTGTTTTTCGGCGAGATCGCAGATGGCTTCGAGCGGCGCCAGGTACCCATCCATGGAGAAGACACCGTCCGTGACGATGATCTTTCGGCGGGAACCTTCGGCTTCAACGAGCTTTGCTTCAAGGTCTGCCATGTCCTGGTTGGCGTAGCGGAAGCGCTTGGCCTTGCTCAGGCGGATGCCGTCGATGATGGAGGCGTGGTTCAGGGAGTCCGAGATGATGGCGTCGTCCGGGCCGAACAGGGACTCGAAGACGCCGCCGTTGGCGTCGAAGCAGCTGGAGAACAGGATGGTGTCCTCGGTGCCCAGGAACGCGGAGACCCGGGCCTCAAGTTCCAGGTGGAGGTCCTGCGTGCCGCAGATGAAGCGCACCGAAGCCATGCCGAAGCCTCGCTCGTCCATGGCGGACTTGGCAGCAGCGATGATGTCCGGGTGGTCGGCCAGTCCCAGGTAGTTGTTGGCGCAGAAGTTCAGGACTTTGTTGGCCGGCTGGCCGAGTTGTCCTGCGGCGATGTGGCTTGCCTGCGGGGAGTCGATGTGGCGTTCGGTCTTGAAGAGGCCGGCGGTGCGGATCTCGTCGAGTTCGCCCTGCAGTTGGTCTTTGATGGCTGAGTACATGGGTGCTCCTAAAGTTCTTGGGGGTTCGGTTGCCGTGGGGGTTCCGGTTACAGTTCGGTCCAGTCGAGGACCACTTTGCCGCCGGTACCGTTGCGGGCAATCTCGAAGCCCTTTTCCCAGTCGGCTGCGGACAGCTTGTCGGTCACGACGGCGGAGATGCTGCGGTGGAGCACGGGGTTGGAGGAGAGCATGGCGCTCATGGCGTACCAGGTCTCGAACATTTCGCGGCCGTAGATGCCCTTGAGGGTGAGCATGTGGGTGACCACCTTGCCCCAGTCGATGTCGATGGACTGGCTGGGAAGGCCGAGCATGGCGATCCGTCCGCCGTGGTTCATGTTGTCGATCATCTCAGGCAGCGCCGTGGGGTGTCCTGACATTTCGAGTCCGATGTCGAACCCTTCGCGCATACCCAGTTCCTGCTGGGCGTCGCGGACGCGCATCCTGGACACGTCGACGGCGAGGTCCACGCCCATTTGCCGGGCCAGTTCCAGGCGCGGTGCGGAGACGTCCGTAATGGCGATCTTGCGGGCACCGGCATGGCGGGCGACGGCGATGGCCATCAGGCCGATGGGGCCGGCACCTGTAATGAGCACGTCTTCGCCGACCAGCGGGAAGCTCAGGGCGGTGTGGACGGCGTTGCCGAAGGGGTCGAAAATGGCCCCGAGTTCAGGGGTGACGGATTCGTCGTTATGGACCCAGACGTTCGTCTCCGGGATCACCACGAATTCAGCAAAGGCGCCATCGCGCTGCACGCCAACGGAGACGGTGTGGATGCACATCTGGCGGCGGCCGGCACGGCAGTTGCGGCAGATTCCGCACACGATGTGCCCTTCGCCGGAGACGCGGTCTCCGACCTTGACGTCGCGGACGTCCTCGCCGATTTCCACCACTTCGCCGTAGAACTCGTGGCCTGCAATGAGAGGCGCTTCGATGATGCCCTGGGCCCAGGCGTCCCAGCTCTGGATGTGGAGATCGGTTCCGCAGATGCCGGTGGTCATCACACGGATCTTGACGTCGCCGGCACCGGTTTCGGGTTCGGGACGGTCAACGAGTTCGAACCCTGCGTGCGGTCCGGATTTGTAGAGAGCCTTCATGGGATTCCTCACTGCTGGGCTGCTTCACTGCTGCTGAGTCCATTGAAGCCCCGGCCACGATTTAGCACAACTAGATTCTTCTCAATCAACGATTTAGGATTTGCTAATGGAAATTCATCAGCTGCAGATGCTCCGCGAGCTCGGGGACCTCGGGAGCGTCAAGGCTGTCGCCGAAACGTTAATGGTCACGCCGTCGGCGGTTTCGCAACAGCTCGCCCTGCTCCAGAGGTCGGTGGATGTGCCGCTGACGCGCAAGGAGGGCCGGGCCCTGGTGCTGACAGACGCCGGCCGGGTCCTCGCCGAGGCGGGTGCCGCCGTCGTGAACGCCATGGCAGATGCGCGGGCCGCGATCGGCGCCTACCACGATGCCCCCGACGCGCCCGTCAGCGTCAGCGCCTTCCACAGTGCAGGGCAGGCTCTGTTCGCACCGCTGGCCGCCCTGTTGGCGTCCGGAACATCGTCCGACGGCGGGAAGTCGCCGCGCCTGCGGCTGTCCGACGAGGACGTGGCCCAGGAGGATTTTCCCGGGTTGGCTGCACGCTACGACCTCGTGCTGGCACACCGGATGGACAACAGCCCGCAATGGCCCGGTGACAAGGTAGCGGTGATCCCCCTGGCAGACGAGCCACTGGACATCGCCCTCCCGGCTGATCACCCGCTCGCATCCCGCCGCGAACTGGAGCCGTCCGACGTCGTGGATGAACCCTGGGTGACCAGCCGCGACGGCTACTCTCCCGCGGATGTCCTGGCCGCCGTCGTGGCTGTGAGTGGCAGGCCCGCGGAGGTACTGCACCGCATCAACGACTATTCAACCGTGGCGGCGCTGGTGTCCGCCGGTGGTGCGATCGGACTGCTGCCGAGGTTCACGGCCCGAAGGGTGCTGGACGCCGGTGTGGTGCTGCGTCCTTTGTCCGGCGTGAACTCCGTACGCAAAATCGACATCCTGGCCCGCCCGGAGACGCTGAAACGGAAATCGGTCATGACGGTTTGCGAGTCACTTCAAACCGTCATGACCGGGCTTTCCGAACCAACCTGAGTCAGTCGCGGACCAAGGCGGGTTGACCGGCGTCGAAGTAGGCCACCAGTTCGGCGGGAAGTTCGGGGACCTCACGCGCCGAGCCGTCGCCCCGCAGCGATTCAGCGGCAAGAATTCCCGCTACCACTGCCTGCCGCGCGGCGATGGGACTGGTCTGTGTGCGCCCGCCGGAGGAAGCGAAGCGGAGGAACTCCTCAATCAGGCGCGGATCGGCACCACCGTGGCCACCTTCGCCGTCCTGGATGGTGATGACCTCATCCGGTGCCGCGTACCCGGACGACCGGCTGGTCCATACATTGATGGTCTCCCCCGGCCCATCGCCCAGGTTCTCGATCCGGCCCTTGGTGCCGATGATGGTGTAGTTCCGCCAGTAGTCCGGCGTGAAATGGCACTGCTGGTACGAGGCCAGCACACCGTTGTCCAGGACCATGTTCATCATGGAAATGTCCTCGACGTCGATCACCTCGGCCAGATCCTTCTGCTCAGTCGGCGGCCAGTTGTCCAGGGAGAACCAATCCCCCATGCGTTTGCCGGTGTTGTCGGCACGGTTGGCGACGTCGCCGTAGACGGCAAGATCGCCGACGGCGGCAACCCGCTTGGTGTAGCCACCGGCGAGCCAGTGGATCACGTCGATGTCGTGCGCACCCTTCTGGAGCAGGAGGGACGTGACGTTGGCGCGCTGGGCGTGCCAGTCCTTGAAGTAGTAGTCCCCGCCGTGGCCTACGAAGTGGCGGCACCAGACAGCCTTGACGTCCCCGATCCTGCCATCTTCGATAAGTTGGCGCATCTGCACCACCACCGGCATGTGGCGCATATTGTGTCCCACGTACAGGCGCGTGCCGGTTTCAAAAGCCGTGCTGAGGATCAGGTCCGCCGCCTCGACCGTGATGTCCAGCGGTTTTTCGCAGAAGGTGGGGATGCCCGCCTTGAGCGTCCGGACAGCGACGGCGGCGTGCTGGTTATCGGGGGTCAGGACCAGTACGGCGTCCAGGCCGCTGGTCAACAGTTCGTCAAGGTCGGCAGTGATGCGGGCAGTGGGAATGCGCTGGGCGGCATCAGCCCGTCCACGCTCACTGAGGTCGCAGATGATGGTGACCTCGGAGCCTTTGCCGGGTTTGTGGGCGTGCTTCCACAGCCCCGAACGCAGCCCGAATCCTACGATTCCGACCTTCAAATCCTTATCCATGGTGTGCAATTTCCTTCTGCTGATTCTTAGTAAAGTCTGGTGGCGGTGCTGCGGTGGGGCGCCGATTCGCGCACGAACAGATGCCACGGGAAGTCAAGGACGGCGGGCTCGTCGTGGTCGCCGTGCCCGGCAGCACGTTTCAGGAGCCGACGGGCGAGCTTGTCGAAGAAATCCACGGGACCAACGGTGCTGAGCGAGGGCGACATCCGCTCACCCTCCACCGTGTTGCCGACACCGATGATGTCCACGTCCACGCCGACCCCCAGCCCCAGGCGCTGTGCCGCGTTGATGGCACTGACCGCTGCGTAATCCGTGGTGGCGTAGATGGCAGTGGGGCGGTCCGGCATGCTGAGGAGCCGGGTGGAAGCGGCATAGGCGCCGGCGGTGGTCCCATCGAACAGCCCCACGTAGTCCTGCCGCTCCGGGATGCCGGCCGAGGCCAAAGCATCGGAATAGGCCCGGTACCGCGATCCGCCGGAGGTGCCGGAAGCCGTTGCCGGAGTCAGGCAAGCGATCCGCCGGTGTCCGTGGAGCAGGTGCTCCACGGCCATCCGGCAGCCGGGCCCGGCAATGGAACGGATGACATCGAAGCCTTCCGCGTCCAGGACCTCGTCGAAAACCACCAGGGTGGTCCCGCGCGCCGCCAACTTCCGCAGGTCATCGCGCTGGTTCCCGCGGACAGCATCGACGAACACGGCGTCGGCGTTGTGGGTCCCGAGCACTTTGACCCAGTCCGCATCACCGAGGATCATCGGCGTGATTCCAAGCGGAACCGCTGCCTTCTGCACGGCTTCGATGACGGACAACGACCACGGATCGGAGAGCATGGTCAACGACAGGATCACCGTGTTGGTGCGGCCCGTCCGGATGGCCCGGGCCGCCTGGTTGGGGCGGTAGCCCAGCCGCTCCGCAGCAGCCTTGACCTTTTCCGCCGTCGGATCCGAAACGCCCGGTCCGCCGTCACCGCGCCGCCCCGACAACACGTAGGACACCGTGGCGGTGGAGACGCCGGCCAGTTCGGCCACCATTCGGATGGTGGGCCGTACTCCGGTGCTGCTCGCTTTTGCCATGGTTCCCCCTGTTTGTTCGTGTGCTTTTGCGTCTTGTTCGTTGAGGCTAGCTCCTGAATACCGGCACGTTGGGATCCAACGCGGCCTGGTACTCATCACGCATCTTGTCGCCACCTTCGCTCTTCCAACGCTTGACCGCGTCCTTGAGCTCGTCGATCTTGGCCCGGCCCGTGATGATGTCCACCACTTTGTCGCGCAGCTGCTTGGTGATCTTGGCACCCACCTTGGCGTTGGTGTCCGAGTACGAGCCGTTGGTGGGGTTGCGCCAGGCGAACTCCAGCAGCTTCTCTTCCTGCTGGCTGACGTAGCGGGTGTCGTCGTCGAATCCGGGGTTGAAGTTGACATTCTCCGGGCTGGACATGATGTTCAATGCCGACACCAGACCGGGTGCGTTTGTAGTCCCCGTGTCCGTGCGGACAGGGTTGCCCGAGGCATCGATGGTGTAGTCTTGGCCGAGCTCGCCGAAGTTCTTCTGCATGTACTCAACAGTGCCGAAGGGGGCGGACAGGTAGTTGATGAGTGCCAGCAGTTCGCGGATCCTGCCCTCTTCAGCCTTCTTGAACGGGGTGAATCCCACCGTGCCGTAACCCATGTCGTAGACGGGCTTGACCTTGCCGTCGGCGCTGAAGGGGATCAGGATGTCGAACTGGACGTCCTTGTTCAGGGCGCGGTAACTCCGGATGTCATGCGGGCCGCTGACCACCTGCGCGGCCACGCTTCCGTTGGCCACGCGGGAACGGATGTCAGTGGCCTTGGAGTCCGGGTAGAAGACGCCCGCTGCGAACATCTTGGCGGTGAACTCGACCCCTGCCAGGTATTCGTCGGTCTCGTACAGATGCGTCAGGCTGCGGTCCTTGTTGACGGCCCAGCTGTTCGGGGCGCCAAACCACTCGGTCACCATGTGCAGGGCGTTGATGTAGGCCGGTTCCAGGGCGTATTGCTGGTCACCCGGACGCGTCAGTTCCTTGGCTTTGTCCAGGAACTCATCAGCGTTGGCCGCTGCAAAGCCTCCCACTTTCGCCCAGACGTCGTGGTTGCCCACGTACACCTGGCCGAACGGGGTGCTCGGGATGGGCGCTCCCCAGATCTTGCCGTTCACGACGGCGGTCTTCCAGGAATCGGGCTTGAGTGCGGCCAGGTTGGGGTACTCAAGGACGGCGTCACCGGAAAGGTAGGGCGTCAAGTCCTGGAATTTTGCTTCGAGCATGGGCCCGACGTTGGGAATGCCTTGGTTCGGCGGAACCCACATCATGTCCGGGAGGTCGTTGCTGCCCAGCACGGTGGCGAACTTGGCCGGGTAGCCGTCTCCTATGTCCTCGGCGATCTGCAGTTCCAGGTCGCCGCCGAGCTTGGTGTTGAGACGCTGCCAAAAAGGATTGTCCTTCAGGCCCGGGCTCATGGTGTCGAAGGTTTCGGTCAGGCCTGTGACCTTTCCCTTGAGCGGCGGAGTCTTCACGGACTGCACAGCGGTGGGCAGTTTGAAGTAGCCGGACTGCAGGCCCTTGGCGTTGCCCGCGATGTCCGGGGTGACGCCAGTGAATTCCTTGTAGGTGGGCAGTTTGACCGAAGCGGAGGCAGCGGCGCCTCCGTTGCCGCCGGCGCCGCCGCCGCCACCGCAGGCGGACAATCCGGCTGCGGTCACGGCCAAGCCTGCGAGGCCAAGGAAACCGCGGCGGCTGAATCCAGCCTGTGAGGAAGTGCTCGTCATGGCATAACCCTTTCTGGTTATTTGCTTCATGGTGTGGGTTTCAGTTCTTTTCGGGCTCCGCTGGTGCGGCTAGCCCTTCACGGCGCCAGTGATGACGCCCTTGGCAAAGTGCTTCTGGAGGAACGGGTAGACCATCAGGATGGGGACCAGGGCAACCACCACCACCGCCATCTGGATGGACTGCGGCGGCGGGGTTGTGGTGATTCCCAGCTGGTCCGCCGCCCCGCTCCCCTGGACCACGAAGTTGCGGAGCAGGAGCTGGATGGGCCATTTGCTGTGGTCGTTGATGTAGAGGAGGGCGTTGAAGAACGAATTCCAGAAGCCCACCGCGTAGAACAGGCCGACGACGGCGATCACGGCTTTGGACAGCGGCATGACGATGCGCCACAGGATTTGCCAGTCGTTGGCGCCGTCGATCCTGGCACTTTCGATCAGTTCGCCCGGGATGTTCATGAAGAACGAGCGCATCACCACAAAGTTGAAGGCTCCGAAGATGCCCGGAAGGATCAGGGACCAGAGGGAATCCAGCAGGCCCAGTTGACGGATCATCAGGAACGACGGGATCAGCCCCGGCGCAAACAGGAGGGTAAAGAGCACTGCCAGGATGACGGGCCTGCCAAAGAGGACCGAACGGCTGGTGGCATAGGCCATGGTGATGGTCACGAAGAGCGCCAGAATGGTGCCCACAGCGGTAATGAGCACACTCACTCCCAGCGACTGGAGCACCATGGGGCCCTTGAAGATGGTGGCGTAGGCCTCGAGGGTGGGGCGTTCGGGCCACAGGACGAAGCCGCCGGCCTTCACGAGTTGTTCAGTGTCCGCGAGGGACGTTGAAACCACCAGGAGGATGGGCGTCAGGATGGACAGGCTGAAGACGATCAGGACCACTGCTTTGACCGTTTGGTACAGCGCGGAAGGCTTTTCCTTCCACACCGGTCGCTTGGGGTTGTAGCTCAGTTCGCGGGGTTTCCTGGTGAAAAGTGTTGTTGCCATGGGGTTCTCCTTTTGCGGCAGCCGCGTGGGCTAGCGTGCCTGCTTAGCAAAAATTCCGTCTTCGCCGAAGCGGTGGGCAAGTTTGTTGGCGCCGTAGATCAGCAGGGCGCTGACGACGCCCTTCGCGAGACCGGCCGCTGCACCGGAGCTCCAACCGCCTCCCACTACGCCGGTGTAGTAGGTGAAGGTGTCCAGGACTTCCGCGGCCCCGGCTCCTACGGCGTCCCGCTGCAGGATGAACTGTTCGAATCCGACGGAGAGAATGTCGCCGATGCGGAGGATCAGGAGCAGGACTATCACCGGACGCAGTCCGGGGAGGGTGATGTGCCACATCCTCCGCCAGCGCCCGGCGCCGTCGGCTGCTGCAGCTTCGTAGAGCGAGGCGTCGATGCTGGCCAGCGCCGCCAGGAAGATGATCATGGCCCAGCCCGCGTCTTTCCAGATCATCTGGACCACCACCATCACGGGGAAGGTCTCCGGATTGGTCATGAAGGGAATGGGATCCATCCCCCAGTCACGCAGGAGGTTGTTGACGAACCCCGCGCCGCCCAGCATCTGCTGGAAGAACGCGATGACCAGGACCCAGGACAGGAAGTGCGGGAGGTAGGCGATGCTCTGGAAAATCTTCCGGACCCGCGTGCTGACGAGCGAGTCCACAATCAGGGCCAGTACCAGCGGAACCGGGAAAAGGAAGACCAACTGCCAGGCCGCCAGGTACAGGGTGTTCCAGAAGGCGTGGATGAAATCAGGATTGCCGAACAGGTCCACGAAGTTCTGCCAGCCCACCCACAGGCTGTCTCCGATGCCGAGGTATGGCTGGTAGTCCTGGAAGGCGATGACGTTGCCCAGGATGGGGATGTAGAAGAAAAGCAGGAGGAAGAGCACTCCCGGCACCATCATGAGCAGCATCTGCTTGTCGCGCCGAAGGCGGGACCGGAAGCTCTGTTGCGGGACCTTGTTTCTCTTCCGCTTCTTCGCACCGGCCGCGGCGGTCTTTCCACCTGCCCGGGCGGGGACTCGGCGAGCTTCGGGCAATGCCGGAGCCTGTTCCGTCGTCGAGTTCATGCTGTCTCCTCAAGTGTTGAGCGAAAGCCATCAATGTGATTCAGGCCACGCTCGTTAACCGTTTAACAAACCATAAGTGACTCCCCTCTCTTTTTGCAAGATCATGATCGAAACTGCTCGCAGAAATCAGGTTTCGTCACTATTGCGTACGCTGGTCTTTGAATAAGTGAGGTCCTTTGGCCGCCTTCCTGCGTGCTGCCCGCACCCGTTGCCGCCCAGGGCACCCGTAACAACGGGTGCGAACGGCGGAAAGAGGTGCGCCTCCGGGCTACGAGTGGCGCGCACGGCGGAACGAGGTGCGCCGGGCGAGTACAGGGGTGCCTTGGACGGGCAAGGGTGCGCCTATAAAGTACAAGGGGTTGGAACTTTAACAGAAGGTTGACATGGCAGATTGCTGTAGCCCGGGCGCCGACGCCAGGGCGCACGAGGAGCCGCGGCTGACGCTCCCCTTACTTGGGGTCGTCGGAAATCATCGGGCGAGTACCGCCGTCGACTTGTCCGCGAGGGCCGGGTCTTCCGGAACGAAGCAGGAAGCAGGCATCGAACGCGGCGACGTCCAGGTTCCGGCGGGCATTTTCGCCATGGGCGACCCGTTCGAAGAAGGCTACGAAACCGACGGCGAGTCCCCGGTGCACGAGGTGCGGGTCAGTGCCTTCAGGATCAGCGCCACGACAGTCACCAACCAGGAATTCGCAGCATTCATCGACGCCACCGGATACCGCACGGAGTCAGAGATCTTCGGGACATCGGCCGTGTTCCACCTGGCCGTCAAAGCGGACAAGACGGACATCCTCAACAGCGTCACCACCGTCCCGTGGTGGCTGAACGTTCGTGGAGCCGACTGGGCCCATCCTGCCGGTCCCCTCTCCCACTGGAGCGAAGCAGCGGACCACCCGGTGACCCATGTGTCGCACAACGACGCCCTGGCGTACTGCGGATGGGCGGGCCGCCGGCTGCCCACCGAAGCCGAATGGGAATACGCAGCCCGGGGCGGACAGCAAGGGCAGCGCTACCCCTGGGGCAATCAACTGCACAATGACGCGCCGGGCAAGGCAGCCCACAATTGCAACATCTGGCAAGGCGACTTCCCGGCCCGCAACGAGCTCGGCGACGGCTACCTCACCACAGCCCCCGCGCGATCCTTTGCCCCCAACGGCTACGGCCTCTACCAAACCAGCGGGAACGTCTGGGAGTGGTGCAGCGACTGGTTCCTGCCCAAGTACTACAAGACGTGCCTGGCTCAAGGAACGGTCGAGAACCCGCAAGGGCCCACCATCGGGCGGGGCAAGGTGATGCGCGGTGGCTCGTACCTCTGCCACGACTCCTACTGCAACCGCTACCGTTTGGCCGCGCGAAGTTCGAACACGCCGGATTCGGCCAGCGCGAACCTCGGTTTCAGGACTGTGGCTCTGTAGTTTGTTTGGGTCCGTGTCCGCCGTGTCCGCCCATGAGCCCGTGTCCGCCCATAAGCCCGTGGCCGCCCTTGAGCCCTGCCGGAAGCTCGCCTACAACAATCCTTGTTGCCGAGACGGTGTCGCCGTCTTTGGTTCCGCTGATGTGGACCTTGTCGCCGGCCTTCAGGTCAGCAGCCGTGGCCGACGGCAGTTCCGGCCTGCTCTTGCCGTTGCCGTTGCGGAGCTGCGACAAATCGGCGGGGATCCTGGTGATCCTGGTGTCGGTGGTGATCGCGTACCGCTGGGTGAAACCGTCCTCGCTCTTCACTGTGATGTCCGAGCCACTCACCGAATCAACGGTTCCCGCCTGGGTGAGGACGGTGCGGAAGCTCCCGTCCTGTTGCTTGACGACGTGTTCACCATGGATGGCCTGCGATCCGGCTTTGGCGGAAGCGGCGGCGGATCCGGCTTTGGCGGTGGCAGAAGGGCTCGGTGTGGCAGAAGGGCTCGACGGCGAAGGGCCGGGCTGGGTGCCGGCCCATACGGCTGCGCCCCCGGCACCGGTCAAAGTGACGGCGATCCCGCCGGCTAAAAGGGCCTTCCGAAGGCCCGGTTTGAGAGTGGCCATGCATCCATTGTGCGCCCAAAATTGTCCGCCCAAAACAAAGCAGGCCGCAGCAAAAGCTGCGGCCTGCCTTGAGGGACTCCGGGCTGTTAGCCCTCTACGCCAAGCTTCTCCAGGATGAGCTCGCGGACGCGGCCGGCATCTGCCTGGCCACGGGTGGCTTTCATGACGCCGCCCACAATCGCGCCGATGGCCTGGACCTTGCCGCCACGGATTTTCTCCGCCACGTCCGGCTGGGCGGCCAGGGCGGCGTCGATGGCTTCCAGGAGGGGGCCGTCGTCGGATACGACCGCGAGGCCGCGCTTTTCGACGATTTCCGCCGGGGTGCCTTCGCCGGCGAGGACGCCGTCCAGGACCTGCGTGGCCATCTTGTTGTTGATTTTGCCGCCTTCGACGAGCTTGTTCAGCTCGACGATGACCTGTGGCGTGACGCCGAGTTCGGAAGGTTCGACGTCGGCCACCTTGGCGCGGCCTACGATCTCACCCATCCACCACTTGCGGGCAACATCGGCGGAGGCACCGGCTGCGATGGTTTCCTCGATCGAGTCCATGACACCGGCGTTCACGACGTCGCGGAACTCCAGATCCGAGTAGCCCCAGGCTTCCTTGAGTCGCTTGCGACGTTCCGCCGGCGGCTCGGGAAGGGTGGCGCGGAGTTCTTCCACCCACTCACGCGAGGCGACGACGGGAACCAGGTCCGGCTCCGGGAAGTAGCGGTAGTCGTCAGCGTCGGACTTGGGCCGGCCCGACGTCGTCGAACGTGTGTCCTCGTGCCAGTGGCGCGTCTCCTGGATAACCGGCTCGCCGGACTCAAGGACGGCGGCGTGCCGCTGGATTTCGTAACGGACGGCGTGCTCGACGGCGCGCAGCGAGTTCACGTTCTTGGTCTCCGAACGGATGCCGAAACGTTCGCGGCCGTGCGGGCGGAGGGAAACGTTGGCGTCGCAACGGACGTTGCCGCGTTCCATCTTGGCGTCGGAAACACCGAGGTTCTTCACAATCTCGCGGACCGCGGCGACGTAGGCCTTGGCCAGTTCAGGCGCCCGGCTGCCGGCACCCTCGATCGGCTTGGTGACGATCTCCACCAGCGGCACACCCGAACGGTTGTAGTCCACCAGCGAGTAGTCGGCACCCTGGATGCGGCCTGCCGCGCCACCCATGTGGGTCAGCTTTCCGGCATCTTCTTCCATGTGGGCGCGTTCGATCTCCACGCGGAAAACCGTGCCGTCCTCCAGCTCGATGTCGAGGTAACCGTCGTAGGCGATCGGCTCGTCGTACTGCGAGGTCTGGAAGTTCTTGGGGGTGTCCGGGTAGAAGTAGTTCTTCCGGGCAAAGCGGCAGGATTCGGCGATCTTGCAGTTCAGGGCAAGGCCAATCTTGATGGAGGACTCTACGGCAGCCTTGTTCACCACGGGAAGGACGCCGGGCATGCCCAGGTCAACCTCGTTGACGTTGGTGTTCGGCTCGTCACCGAAAACGTTGGGTGCCGAGGAGAACATCTTGGTCTTGGTGTTGAGTTCCACGTGGACCTCGAACCCCAGGACGGGATCGTACTTCTCCATGGCCTCTTCGAAGCTCAGGGTTGCATCGACGGACATTAGTTGGAACCTCCGGCGGTTGTTGCGGCAGAACCAAGGACAGGCGCCTTCGCAAGGATCGGGCCGCCCCACTTCTCTTCAAGTGCGGATTCGAGGACGGCGCCAACACGGTACAGACGTGCATCCTGGCGGGCCGGAGCCAGCAGCTGGATGCCCACCGGAAGGCCGTCTTCGTCCGCGAGGCCACCCGGGAGGGACAGGCCCGGAATACCGGCGAGGTTGGCCGGGATTGTTGCGACATCGTTCAGGTACATCGCCAGCGGATCTTCCAGCTTCTCCCCCAGCTTGAACGCCGTGGTGGGCGCCGTGGGCGAAATCAGGACGTCGGCCTTCGCGAAAGCGGCGTCAAAGTCGCGCTGGATCAGCGTACGGACCTTCTGTGCCGAGCCGTAGTAAGCGTCGTAGTAGCCGGCGCTCAAGGCGTAGGTACCAAGGATGATGCGGCGCTTGACTTCGTCTCCGAAGCCGGCGGCCCGGGTAGCGCCCATGACACGTTCTATGGTCATGGGACCGTCCTTGGGCAGCTCACGCAAGCCGAACCGGACGCCGTCGAACTTGGCCAGGTTGCTGGAAGCCTCGGACGGCATGATCAGGTAGTACGCGCCCAGGGCGTACTTCAGGTTGGGGCAGGAGACCTCGACGATGTCAGCACCGGCGTCCTTCAGCAACTGAAGGGACTCGTTGAAACGGTTCTCGACGCCGGCCTGGTAGCCCTCGCCGTGAAGCTCCTTGACGATGCCGATCTTCATGCCGTCAACGTTGCCCAGGCGGGCGGCAGCAACGAGATCGTTGAACGGATCCGTCAGCGATGTGGAATCAAAGGGATCGTGACCGCCGATGACTTCCTGCAGCAGTGCCGAGTCCAGCACAGTCCGGGAAACCGGGCCGATCTGGTCCAACGACGACGCCATGGCAATGGCGCCATACCGGGAAACAGCACCATAGGTCGGCTTCACGCCAACCGTTCCGGTGACGGCACCAGGCTGGCGGATCGAGCCACCGGTGTCGGTGCCCAGCGCCAGCGGCGCTTCGAAAGCGGCGACGGCGGCAGCGGAGCCACCGCCGGAACCGCCAGGGATGCGGTCCAGGTCCCACGGGTTGCGCGTTGGTCCGAATGCGGAGTGTTCCGTGGAAGAACCCATGGCGAACTCATCGAGGTTGGTCTTGCCCAGGATCGGCATCCTGGCTGCGCGCAGCTTCTTGACGACTGTGGCGTCGTAGGGGCTGTGCCAGCCCTCGAGGATCTTCGAACCGGCGGTGGTCGGCTGGCCGATGGTGACGATGAGGTCCTTCACCGCAATCGGCACACCGGCCAGGGCATGCAGTTCCTCTGCAGCGGCACCACCGGCTGCGCGGGCAGCGTCAACATCGGCGGCGACTGCCAGGGCCTCTTCGCTGTTGACGTGGAGGAAGGCGTTAACCTGGCCATCGACGTCAGCAATGCGGTCGAGGTGCGCCTGCGTCACTTCGACGGCGGAAACTTCGCGGGCGGCCAGCTTGGCTGCGAGGTCGGCAGCGGAGTGGCGGATGAGTTCGTTCTTCAGCTCAGTCATGGTGATTAGTCCTCATCCAGGATTGCCGGGACCTTGAAACGGTTCTCGAAAGCATCCGGGGCGCCTGACAGCGCCTGCTCGGCCGTGAACGTGTGACCTACGACGTCCTCACGGAACACGTTGGTCAACGGAATCGGGTGCGATGTTGCCGGAACATCGTCCCCGGCAGCCTCGCTCACGCTCTTCACCGAATCCACGATGACAGCAAGCTCAACAGCCATCCTGTCCAGTTCTTCGGCACTCATTTCAATGTGAGCCAGACGCGCAAGATGCGCGACGTCGTCACGGTTGATCGCAGCCATGGATCTCCCCTGCAAAGTTCAAATGGTTTTCCGAACCAGTCTACTTGGCTGCGCGCCGGCTTCAGCGCCGGTTCAAGTGCTGCGCGTTCAGCTCATCCAGTTGCGCGTCCGTCAGCTGATCGAAACCGCGTGCCTCACGTTTGTCGCTCCTGGAAAAGCGGATGAACATCAGGATGATGAGGGGCAGGTCGACGATCTCGCAGATGAACCACAGGGCGTCCCCCGCCAGCTGTTGGTCGCGGAGAGGGTCCGGGAACCACCCCGCCATGGCCTGGGTGGTGGTGACGTGGTCCAGGACCTGGCCGTTGAGACGGAGCAGGATGCCCGGCACGGCATCGGCCAGGAGTTCGATGAAAACGAACACGAACTCCAAGGTGATGTACGCGCTGGAACGCTGGAAATCCGCTTCTTCGATGATGGGCAGGGCCATCAGGAGGCCCAGCAAAGGAATGCAGACGGTCAGGAGGATTTCGGCCAGCGGATCGGCACGCAGCGTATGGAAGGCGGGCGTGAGGAAGGTTGAGAAGAGCGCCAAGCCGATCAGCGGGGCGGCCAGGGAATTGCTGAAGAAGCGCACAACGCGGTGGGACAGCACGGTGTTCAGCGTTTCCACACCCTTGGCGGACAGTGCCGCGCGGGCCAGCGTGATAGGCCGGCCCAATCCCATCAGGAGGGGGACAACAAACAGAAGCAACGTGACTTTAAGGGTGAAAGCCCAGCGCAGATCCGCGCTGTAGACCCCGCTGAATCCACAAGTGAGGACGGCCAGGGAGCCAAGGCCGAGGAGGTAGAAGGCCAGTGTCCGCCAGAGGGGCCATGTTTGCCCGTTCCTGCCGGCGGCCCGGATCCCCAGGCCGTACAGCACGCCAAAGGTGCTGATCATTGCCAGGGCTGCCCAGTCGATTTGCCAGGCACTGATGATGAGTTCAAGGGGCGGCACAGGCCCATGATATTCCCGCCGGCTGGGCGCCCGGCTGATAGGGGAAATTCCCAGAATGGCTCAGTAACATGGGCCGCTTCTGACCCCCAAGGAAAGGCCGGCCCTGTGCAAGGTCGTCACGAAAGTCCCGACCCCAACCGCTCCGACCCAGCTCTTGCCGCTTATCCAGGGCAGGGAAACCTGGTTGACGGCAGCCTCGCTTCGCCCTCCCGCAAACGTCGCCGCTGGCTGCGGCTCGGTGTCTTGGTGATGGCCGCAGTCCTGCTCGGGGTGCTGTGCTTCGGCGGTTATTGGCTCTGGCGGTTGCAGTCCAATATCTCCACGAGTGCGCTCGGAGCCGGGGGCGCCCGCACCGAGGGACCGGTGGATGACCGCAAGGACCGGCTGCAGATTCTGGTCTTGGGCAGCGACACCCGCAGCGGCAAGAACAGCCAGTACGGCACGGCGGACCAGTCATCGGGCTACGGCCAATCCGACGTCATGATGCTGGTGGATATTTCCGCGGACAACAACAACGTCAATGTCATCAGCTTTCCGCGCGACCTCATGGTGGATGTTCCCGAATGCCAGGACCAGGCCACCAAGCAGCAACATGCTGCCCGGGAGGACGCAATGATCAACAGTGCCATGGCCGAAGCCGGGATTGGCTGTGCCGTGGACACGGTCAACAAGCTCACCGGCCTGGAGATCGACCACTTCATGATGGCGGACTTCAACGCCGTCAAAGAACTCTCCACCAAGGTGGGAGGCGTGGATGTGTGCGTCAACTCGGATGTCTACGATCCCGACTCCGGACTCCGGCTTCCCAAGGGAACCTCCCAGGTCAAGGGTGACCAGGCCTTGGCGTTCCTGCGCACCCGGCATGCTTTCGCCGACGGCGGGGACCTGGGCAGGATCCAGGCCCAGCAGGCCTTCCTTGGTTCGCTCGTGCGCAAGCTCAAATCCGAAGGCACCCTCTCCAACCCGCAAAAAGTGCTGGACATCGCCGACACGATGACCAGCAACCTCACCGTAGACACCGGATTGTCTTCCGTTCCGGCACTGCTGACCATCGCCGACCGCCTCAAGAACATCGACCCCGCCAAGGTCAATTTCGTGACCGTACCGACTGTTCCTGCGCCGTCCGACCCCAACCGGCTGGCCTTGGCCGAACCCGCAGCGTCGCAGCTTTTCTCTGCCCTCCAGCACAGCGCCGACCTCAGCCAGGGCGCGGCTCCCACGGCCGGGCCTTCCACCCCGCCGGCCAAACCTTCCTTCGACAAAGCACTCCAGCCGGTTTCCGTTGCCAACGGCACGTCGGTGACGGGTCGGAGCAACGCCATCGCCGCGACGCTGGCCGCCGCCGGCTACACCAAGACAAGCCGGCTGCAGGCCCAGCCACAGGCCCAAACCATGATCTACTACCAGGCCGGTTTCGACGACGTCGCAACCGATATCGCCGCAATGTTCGGGCTTCCGGCCACCAGCGTCCAGGAGGTCACCGGCATTGCGGGCGTCCAGCTCTACGCCGGCGAGGACTTTGCCTCCGGCGATAAGCCGGTCCAGGCGCCGGCACAAGGAAGCATTCCCAGCCAAACGGCAAATGACCAGACCTGCCAGGCAACAAACCCGGCAGGCTGATCATTTACTGTGGCGCTGCGGCGCCTCGCTGGTAGGGAGAGCGGATGGTCAGCCGATGCCGATCGCTCCGGTGAGGACTCCGACGGCCAGCATCACGATCGAGATGACGGCGGTGCGCCAGAGGACCTTCTTGTGGTGATCGCCCAGGTCAACCTTGGCCAGCGACACCAGCAGCAGAATGGCCGGAACCAAGGGGCTCTGCAGGTGGAAAGGCTGGCCCGTGATGGAAGCGCGGGCCATGTCCGCGGCTCCAACACCATAGTGGGCGGCGGTTTCACTCAGGACCGGCAGGACGCCGAAGTAGAAGGCGTCGTTGCTCATGAAGAAGGTCATCGGGATGCTCAGCAGGCCGGTGATGACTGCCATGAACGGGCCCATTTCCGCAGGGATGATCTGGACCAGCCATTCGGACATCGCCTTGACCATGCCCGTACCGTTCAGCACACCGGTGAGGACTGCCGCGGCCATGACCATGCTGACTACGGCGACGATCGACGGCGCGTGTGCAATCAACTGCGCGCCCTGGTCCTTGACCTTGGGGAAGTTCACCAGCAGGGCGATGGCAGAGCCGACCATGAAGACGAACGGCAGCGGAACGATGTTGGCAACCAGGGTCACCATGACGGCAACCGTGAGGCCCAGATTGAACCAGAACAGCTTGGGACGCAGGGTGGTGCGGTTGGGGTCCAGGGCAGTGTCGGCCATGGCGGTGTCGTGGTCGTCGACCAGGGTTTCGGGACGATCAAGAACGGCGACGCCGGCGCCCCCGCCGGAGCCGGGCTTGCCGGCGGTGCGGCCGAAGCCGAAGCGGCCCTTGCCCGAACCTGATCCGGAACCCGCGGTGCCGGAAGCTGCGGCGAGCGAGCCGCCGCGGCCCGTGCCGCCGTCGAACGCTTCAGAGGGATCAGCGACCTCGCCCCAGATCTCCGGAGCTGCGGTGCGCAGACGGTTGCGTTCCTGCAGGCCGAGCAGCCAGGAGAAGACCAGTACGACGATCAGGCCGACGATCAGGGACGGGACCATGGGGACGAAGACGTCGTTGACGTCGAGCTTCAGGGCTGTGGCGGCACGTGCGGTGGGGCCGCCCCACGGCAGGATGTTCATGGTGCCGTTGGCCAGGCCTGCCACACAGGTCAGGACCACGGGACTCATCTTGAGGCGCAGGTACACCGGGAGCATGGCGGCGGTAGTAAGGATGAAGGTGGTGGAGCCGTCTCCATCGAGGGAAACTGCGGCGGCCAGGATGGCGGTGCCCAGGACAACCTTGGCGGGGTCGTTGCCCAGCTTGCGGAGGATGAACTTCACCAGGGGATCAAAAAGTCCGACGTCGATCATGAGGCCGAAGTAGATGATGGCGAACATGAGCAGCGCCGCCGTGGAGGTCATGGACTTCATGGAATCCATGACCATGGGACCGATACCGAGGCCCGCCCCGGCGAAGAGGCCGAAGACGGTGGGGACGATGATCAGCGCCAGGACGGGCGTCAACTTTTTGGTCATGATCAGGACCATGAATACCGCAATCATTGCGAATCCAAGCAAAACCAGCACGGCCGGCTCCTTACTACTGTGAATGGCGCCACGTCGGTGTGATGCGCACTACAGACATTAGGGTGGCGTCCGTCACGGGCCGGGGTTTACGGGAATTGTTGGGAATACTGCTCGTTGCGAACGTTTTGCGCATTGTGCTCAGTGCTTCAATGGATCTGGAGGAAAGGACTGACGGTGCCCCGTAGCAAGAAAACCAGTATGCGCTTTTCCACCCAGACGCTCCTCCTCCAGCTCGGGGTAGTACTGCTGGTAGTTCTGCTCAGCGGAGTTGTCCACGCCTGGCTGGTGTATGAACGGATCGGCGATGAAGCCGAAAACCAGGCCCTTACCCTCGCCAGGACAGTCGCTGCCGATCCCGACATCCGCGCAGACGTCCAGGCCATCAGCAAAGAAGAGGGCACGCCGCCACCCGACATCCTCGCTGCCGGTCCTCTCCAGAACGCGGCGGAGGCAGCCAGGGTCCGGACGGGTGCACTGTTCGTTGTCATCACGGACGAAACCGGGCTGCGCCTTGCACACCCGGACACCGCACGCCTCGGCGAGCGGGTCAGCACCGACCCCTCGGTGGCCCTTGCCGGTGAAGAAATCACCACACGCAACACCGGCACACTGGGACCTTCCGCCGGCGCCAAAGTACCCGTCTACTCCCCCGACGCTCCAGGCACAATCGTGGGCGAAGTCAGCGTGGGATATTCCGTGGAGTCCCTGACCAAGAGCCTGGTGCGCGACATCGCGCCCATTGCCCTCACCGCCGGCGGAGCCCTGCTGGCGGGCGTCCTTGCCTCGTTCCTGCTCCGCCGCCGGCTCCAGCGGCTCACACTCGGACTCGAACCCGAGGAAATCAGCACCCTGGTCCACGATCAGGTTGCGGTGCTCCAAGGCGTTGATGATGGCGTGATCGGCATCGCCGCCGACGGCCGGATCTCCGTGTTCAACGCGGCCGCCGCGCGGCTTCTGGACATGCCCGATGCGACGGGCCAGGACTGGACCTCGGCAAACGTCCCCGAACAACTCAAGCAACTCACGCGGCCGGCGGCACAGGACGCCCAAGCCGTGGAAATCGTGGCCGGTGGACGGGTCCTTGTGGCAAGCGCCCGCAAGGCATGGCACCGGAAGGAAGACCTCGGTTGGGTGGTTATGCTGCGCGACCGCACCGAATTGCAGCAACTGACCCGGCAACTGGATGCTGTGGGAACCATGTCCGCTGCGCTGCGGGCCCAGCGCCACGAATTCGCCAACCAGTTGCACACCATCGCCGGCTTCATGAGCATCGGCCAGCACGATTCCGCCAAGGATTACCTGGCCAGGATCTCCGCCACCGGGCCATTGAAATTCCCGGTGGAGCAGGCCGAACTGTTGCAGGATCCCTACCTCCAGGCCTTCGTCGGCGCCAAAGGTGTGGAAGCATCGGAACGCGGTGTTGCCCTGCGCATCGGCCCCGAAACCCTGGTCCGTGGACACGTGGCCGACCCCCAGGACGTCACAACAGTGCTTGGCAACCTGATCGACAACGCGGTGAGCGCCGCCGTCGCCGGTTCTGCCGTGGAACGCTGGGTGGACATTGAGCTGCTGGACGAGCAAAGCCCCGACGGCGGCGCGCTTCACATCGTGGTGGCGGACTCCGGCGACGGCCTGGGCGGGCTGGAACCCGAGGAGGTTTTCGCGGAAGGCTTCACGACGGCGGAGCACCCGGTGCGTCCGGGCGCCGGGCAAGGCCTGGGGCTTGCGCTGGTTCGGCAGCTGGCGCGACGACGCGGCGGCGATGTCCGCGTGTTGGAACCGGGGACGGCGGGAGGGCCTGGGGCAGTGTTCATGGCCACCATCCCGGGAGTGATGGACGGCGCGGGATCCGGCACCACCGGGACCGGCTCAACGACGAGGGAGGACAACGGTGGCTGAGGACCTGAGGGTGCTGATCGTGGACGACGACTTCCATGTGGCAAGGCTCCACGCTGCGTACGTGGATTCAGTGGCGGGATTCATGGCGCTGGCCCCGGCGGGGTCCGTGTCCCAGGCGCTCCAGGCCATCCACAGCCTGCGGCCGGATCTTGTGCTGTTGGACGTCTACCTGCCCGACGGGTCCGGGCTGGACCTCCTGGGCCAGCTGGACGTGGACGCCGTGATGCTCACTGCCGCTTCCGATGCCCAGTCCATCAAAGTGGCGCTGCGCAGGGGTGCTCTGGGGTACATGCTCAAGCCCTTCACCGCAGAATCCCTGTCGCAGCAGCTCAGGTCGTATGCGCGCTACCGCCGGATCCTGGGACAGCAAACCGCCGTCGACCAGACCACCATTGAGCGGGCAAAGCGTTCCCTCATTCCTGGCGACGTTGCCCCCGCTGCGAAACCGCGGTCTGCCACCGAAGCGGCCGTGCTGGAATCCCTGGTCCCCGGCGAACAGTACTCCGCAGCGGAGGTCGCCGAGCGTGTTGGCGTTTCCCGGGCCACAGCGCAAAGGTACCTGTCCTCGCTCGCGGACGACGGCGCCGTCGAGATCCAACTGCGCTACGGAAGCACCGGCCGCCCGGAACACCGTTACGGCATCCCGGGCTGACCCAAGTAAGTAGCAGATCAGGCCGTTCCGAACGCTGGGAACGACCCGATCTGGGACCCAGTTGGGGGGGCTGCTACGCGGACTTCTGCGCCACGAGCTCGATTTCCACCAGCATCTGCGGATCCAGGAACGGCAGCACGTGAACCAGCGAGAGCGTTGGGCGGATCTCACCGAAGACCTCTCCGTGCGCACGGCCGGCGTCTTCCCACTTGCTGATATCGGTCAAGTACAGCTTGGACTGCACCACGTCCTCGTACGAGAACCCGGCGTCTTCCAGTACCGCGCCGAGCTTCTCAAGAATGTATTTTGTTTGCGAGTAGAAGTCGTCGCCAACAATTGCCGGTTCGCCGTCCACGGTCCCGCTGGCCGCCGTCGCGGAGATGAAGAGAGTGTTGTCCACCTGGACTGCGCGGGAGTACCCAAGGGTCTGCTCCCAGACCGAACCCGTGCCGAATGTCTTGCGCATGCCGCGCCTTCCTGTCGTTGCGCCCGGCCCGGTGACCGGCGCTTCGAAGGAAACTTTATGACTGCCCGAGCTCGAGCCTGTAAACGAACAGTTTTATGTCGGTGCCCGGCACGAACCAGTCGCGGTGCGGTGCCCGGTCAAAACCGGTGCGGGCGTACAGCGCGTTGGCACTTTCCCAGGTAGCGCCCGTGGTCAGGGACACGGCCTTGATACCGTCCATGGCTTTGGCCTGGTCGACGACGGCCTGCACCAAGGCGCGGCCCGCGCCGGAACGCTGGACTGCGGGATCCACAACGAGGGTCCGCAATTCCAATTCGTCCTCAAGGCCAATGTCCGAGAAACCCCCGCCGGCCGGAGCGGCTGTGACGGAACCGATGACCTCGCCGTTGCGCTCGGCCACCAGGATCTCTGCATGCTCCGCGCGGCCGGCCACATCCTGGAGCTTCTGCAGGTACGGGTGGTCGGCGTCGCCGTAGTACCCCGCAGTGACGTAGGAGTCCTGCGTAATGCGGGCAACGGCGTCGTAGTCTTCGGGCAGGGCGGGACGGACGGTAATCGGCGAAAGCACCTACCAATGGTAGTCGCGCCCGACCCACCCAGGGCGCCAATAGGGCGTTTCCGTGATGGAACTATCACCTTTGGGCAAGGCTCGACGTCGGATGGCCGGGTTGCGCAGCCGCGTGGCAGAAACGACCGGGTTGCTTTTCCATTGCCTCCCGTGGCGTCGGATGCCGTTCCATTGCGCTCGGTGAACCCCGGTTTCGCGCTGTTGCGGGCACATGTCGGGCTGCTGGCGGGGATCTTCGGGGACGTGCTTAAGTTGCCACACACCCGCCCCACACCGTCCTGAACCGAGGAGAAACCATGACCCCGCCAGACCGTCAACTGCACCTCAACGCCTTCCTCATGAGCACCGGACACCATGAGGCGTCCTGGCGCCTTCCGGAAAGCGATCCCTTCGCTTCGACCAAAATAGAGCACTACCGGCACCTTGCCCGCACTGCGGAACGGGGGAAGCTGGACTCCATCTTCTTCGCCGACTCTCCCGTCCTCTTCGGCGAAGTGGGCCGGCGCCCGGCCGGAAAGCTGGAGCCTACGGTGCTGCTGACCGCCATCGCCGCAGCCACGGAAAAGATCGGCCTGATCGCCACCGCCTCCACCACCTACAACGACCCCTTCAACCTCGCACGCCGCTTCGCCTCCGTGGACTGGGTCAGCGGCGGACGCGCAGGGTGGAACGTGGTGACCACGGCCGGGCCTGACGCGGCCCGGAACTTCGGGGTGGACGACCAGCCGGCACACGCAGTCCGCTACGAACGCGCAGCCGAATTCATCGAGGTGGCGCAAAAGCTCTGGGACAGCTGGGACGACGACGCGATTCTTGCCGACAAAGCCGACGGAGTGTGGGGTGACGACACCAGGATCCGCGTCATTGACCACGAGGGAAAGCACTTCCGGGTCCGCGGCCCCCTCAACGTACCCCGCTCACCGCAGGGGCACCCCCTGGTTGTCCAGGCAGGGTCCTCCGAAAACGGAAAGAACCTGGCGGCGCAGTATGCCGAAGCAGTCTTCACAGCCCACCAGACCCTGAGTGATGCGCAGGAGTTCTACTCGGATTTGAAGGCACGCACGGCGGCTGCCGGCAGGGATCCCGAGGGCATCAAGATCCTGCCCGGCATCGTCCCGGTGATCGGCTCCACCGAAGCCGAAGCCCTGCGGCTCGAACGGGAGCTGGATGAGCTCATCAAGCCCGAGTACGCGCGCGAGCAGCTCGCCAAGACCTTGCGGCTGGCGCCCGAGGACCTTCCCCTGGACCGGCAACTCCCTGCCGACCTGCCCTCCGAGGACGACATCGAAGGAGCCAAGAGCCGATACACCCTGATTGTGGAGCTGGCCCGCCGTGAGCAACTGACAGTCAGGCAGTTGATCGGGCGGCTTGGTGGCGGCCGGGGACACCGCACCTTCTCCGGCACACCGGAACAAGTGGCCGACGCCATCCAGGAATGGTTCCATGCAGGCGCGGCTGACGGCTTCAACATCATGCCGCCGGTTCTGCCTTCCGGCCTGGAGATCTTTGTTGACCACGTGGTGCCGGTCCTGCAGCAACGCGGACTGTTCCGCACCGAATACACCGCCTCCACGCTGCGCGGACACTACGGACTGGAACGGCCAGTCAACCGCTACGCCGGAACCGCTGCGCAGGAACTGACCTCCATTGGGTCTGCCTTCTAGCCCGGCCCATCCTCTGTATTGATCACCGCTTGGGCCAACTCCACAACGGACCCTCGAGCGCTCCCAGACCCTTGATCCTGGTTTCGCCCATGTCCTTGTAGAGTTCGTGCTCGTGTGCCGCGCCGCTGGCCCGGAGCTCCTTGAGCAGGGCCTCTGAATGCGTCACCACGATCACCTGGCTGTAGGCGCTGGCCTGGACAATCAGTCCGGCCAGCGCCGGCATCAGATCAACATGCAGACTGGTCTCCGGTTCGTTGAGCACCATGAGTTCCGGAGGCCGCGGAGTCAGCAACGCGGCAGTCAGCAGCAGGAAACGCAGGGTTCCGTCGGAGAGCTCCGCGGCTTTCATGGGCCGGAGCATGCCGGGCTGTTTCAGTTCCACACTGAACCTGCCATCATTGACCGCAATCTCCAGCCGGCTGCCGGGAAAAGCGTGGTGCACGGCGGCGTCCAGTTTCTGTTCGAAACCCACCTCGCGGAGGGTCTGGAGCGCTGCGGCAAGGTCCTTGCCGCTGTGGTGCAGCACGGGGGTGCGCGTACCGATCTGGGCCTGGCGGGCCGGCGCGTCCGCGTCAGTCCGGAAATGATCGTAGAAGCGCCATGAACGTACCGAGTCCCGCACCCGCAATACCTCCGGTGCGCGGTCCTGGTCCGACACCTCCGTGAGCATGCTTTGGAACGTATCCAGGCGACGCGACAGTTCGGTCCATTGGCCCCCGGCGTCACGGAGCCTTGCCAGGCTTCCTTTACGGTCCACCAGCAAGGAGCCGGGCCTGGCGACCGGACCCGAGAATATCTGTTCCCGCTTGATTTCGGGGTCAAGCCCGAACGCGGAAGGCCGCGGGCGGCCGGTTTCCTGATCAAAACCAACACCGCCAGGCACTGGCATGCCAAGATCCACCAGGTAGCCGAATTCGTCCCCGGAGTAGCCCAGCTTCAAGTTCGCGGACTCCCGGCGGACAGTGCCCTGGACAGGCACGTCACCCCGGCGCATGGCATCGCTGATGGTCTCCGGTCCAGCCCAGAGCGTCGATGACAAACCACCGTCCCTGGCCAGGGAGCCCACCACGTTTCCGGAGTCTCCCCCGGCGCATTCGGCCAACAACCGCAGGGAACGATACAGCGAGGACTTGCCGCTGCCATTGGCCCCGGTCACAACATCCAGGCCGTGAAGTTCGATGGCCAGGTCCCGAATGGAGCGGTAGTTGGCGATAGCCAGTGTCTTGATCATGGGCCGCTGGTCAGAGGACGGTTGTCAGAGAGGGAACCCAGGTCAGAGACGGAACCCGGGTCAGAGAGGGAACCCGGGTCACAGACGGAACCCGGGTCACAGGGGGAACTTGCCGGAAAGTTCCAAGGCGCCGGCACACATCCACGCCGCCAGGCGATCCTCCGTGCTGGGCCCTCCGTCCAGGGGACTCGTCAACCTGGGCCTGCGAACCCAGCACCCGGCCTCTTCTGCGATCAACGCGCCCGCGGCAAAGTCGTGTTCGTTCAGGCCACGCTCACCGTAGGCGTCGAACGTCCCGTCTGCCACCAGGCAAAGGTCCAAAGCTGCGGAGCCCAGGCGGCGTACATCCGCGAAGCCCTCCATGAGCCCGGCCAGACCCGCCGTCTGATCGGCCCTTGTGGCGGGATCGTAACTGAAACCGGTGGCCAGGATCAGCCCGGTCCGGCCCGGAACCGGCCCGCCCAGAACGCTGGTCTCCCCCGCCATTTCCAGGTGCGCACCCTGCCCGCGGGCTGCCGAGTACACGCGTCCCAGGGCAGGTGCGTGAACGACGCCGGCCAGCCACACGCCGTCGGAATCCGCCACGGCAACCGAGGTGGCGTAGTAGACGATGTTCCGGATGAAATTGGTGGTCCCGTCCAGGGGGTCAATGGACCAGCGGTACCCCGAAGGGCTGGCGGGACGTGTGGTCCCGTGTTCCTCCCCCGTAATGGTGTCATCGGGCCGTTCAGCCAGGATCGCCTCGCGAACAGCGTTCTCCGCCGCCACATCAAAGGCGGTGACCCAGTCGCCGGCCTCACCCTTGTTGGTGGTCTCCAGGCCGTGGCCCGCCGTACCGCTGGCCGAACGCCCGGCAAGCACGGCAGCCCCGGCGGCTGCGGCACGCTGTGCAACGGCCAGCAACTCTGTGGCGTCCGTCATTCCGTTTCAGCCTCCGCAGCCGCGGCTTCAGGCGCAGCCTCTGTAGCTTCAGGCTCAGCCTCTGTAGCTTCAGGATCAGCGTCCGTCGTGGCCGGCCCGTTTGCCAGCAGCTCACGGAAACCGTCCTCATCCAGGACAGGAACGCCCAACTGCTCGGCCTTGTCCAGTTTGGTGCCGGCACTCTCACCGGCCACCAGATAGCTGGTGTTTTTGGACACGGATCCGGAGGCTTTGCCGCCGCGGATAATGATGGCTTCCTTGGCCTCATCCCGGCTGAAGTTGGGCAGGGTTCCGGTGACGACAACCGTGAGGCCCTCAAGGGTCCGCGGCATTGAAGTGTCCCGCTCATCCTCCATGCGCACTCCGGCTGCGGCCCAGCTGTCCACGATGTCGTTGTGCCAGTCCACGGCGAACCATTCCTTGAGCGCCGCCGCGATGGTCGGCCCTACGCCGTCGACGTGGGCAATCTGCTCTTCAGTGGCGCTGCGGATGGCATCCATGCTGCCAAAGGCGGTGGCCAGGGCCCGTGACGCCGTGGGGCCCACGTGCCGGATGGACAGTGCCACCAGCACGCGCCACAGTGGTTGTTTCTTGGCCTTCTCCAACTCAACGAAGAGCTTCTCCGTGGTGGCGGTGGGCTTTGACGGTGACTTGGCTGTTCCCTTGGTGAAGAAGTACGGAACGAGCTCGTACTCGCCGGTGCCCACGCCCTTGGACCGCTTTTCGCGACGGATTTTGACGTCCGCCAAGGCTTCACGGGTCAGGCTGAACAAGCCGGCTTCACTCGTCAGGGGCGGGATCTCCGGCTCCGCCGGCTGGGTGAGGGCGATGGCGGCTTCCCAGCCCAGGGCTTCGATGTCAAAGGCGCCACGGCCGGCCAGGTGGAACACACGCTCACGAAGTTGGGAAGGGCAGGACTTGGCGTTGGGGCAACGGATGTCCACGTCGCTTTCCTTGGCCGGCGCCAACGGGGTGCCACAGGACGGGCACTCAGTGGGCATCACGAATTCGCGAACCGGAGGATCCTGCTTGTCGCGCAAGGCCAGTACGGGCCCCACGATTTCCGGGATGACGTCACCAGCTTTCCGGAGGATCACGATGTCGCCGATCATCACGCCCTTGGCCTTGACCACATCCTGGTTGTGCAGGGTGGCCATGCCCACCGTGGAGCCCGCCACCTTCACCGGTTCCATCAGGCCGAAGGGAGTCACGCGACCCGTGCGGCCAACGTTGACCGCAATGTCCAAGAGCTTGGTGTGCACTTCCTCCGGCGGGTACTTGTACGCTGCGGCCCACCTGGGGACGCGGGAGGTATAGCCAAGGGCGCGCTGGGTGGCGAAGTCGTCGATCTTCACCACAATGCCGTCGATCTCATGCTGGAGGTCGTGACGGTGCGTTCCGTAGTGGGCGATGAATTCAAGGACCTCCTCAAAGGAGCCGAGCACCTTGAGGTAGGGGCTGACCGGGAGCCCCCACTGTTCCAGCAACTCGTAGGTCCCGGACTGACTCTTCGCCTCCAGTCCCTCGCGCGCACCGATGCCATGCACGTACATGCTCAGGGGTCGCTTGGCTGTCTCGGCCGGGTCCTTCTGGCGCAATGAACCGGCGGCCGCGTTGCGCGGGTTGGCCAGGGGGGCTTTGCCGGCGGCCACCAGTGTTTCGTTGAACTCCGCGAACGCCTTGGAGGGAATGAACACCTCTCCACGGATTTCCACTTCCGATGGATACCCGGAGCCACTCAGTTCCCGCGGGATCTCCTTGATGGTGAGCACGTTATGGGTGATGTCCTCACCGGTAGTGCCATCGCCACGTGTGGCGGCACGGACCAGTTTGCCGTCCCGGTACAGGAGGTTGACGGCGAGTCCGTCAATCTTCAACTCCGTCAACCATGCAATGGGTGGAACGCGGTCCCCGAGTTTCGCAACGGACGCTTCGGCTTTCCGGACCCAGGCTTCAAGCTCTTCCAAGGAGAACACGTCATCCAGGCTGTACATGCGCTGCAGGTGTTCCACCGCAGCGAAGGCCGAGGAGACTTCCCCACCCACTTCCTGGGTGGGGGAATCATTGGTGACCAGCTCCGGGTGGAGGGCCTCCAGCTCCTCAAGGCGGCGGTACAGTTCGTCGAACTCCGCATCGGAAACCGTGGGCGAGTCCTCCTGGTAATACGCATACCGGTACTTGCGGACGAGGTCTGCCAATTGCTCGTGCTCGTCCCGCAAGGACTCCGCGGGCGGCGTGCCCTCCCCCTCCACGGCAACAGCCGCGGAGTGGTCACCTGTGGTTTCTACCGGATTCGCAGTTTCTGGTGTGCTCACAGATCTATCTTGCCGCAAGCCACCGACATTCCAGCCCAACGGCTCCTAGCTGCGGTTTTCCGGTGGCATGGCAATCTGCAGCTTGCGGACCTTTCCACGACCCACAATGTATCCACGGCCCGGAATGAAGTCCTTGCTGATCCGGCCCAGGGAAGTGTTCAGGAGGGTGTCGCCTTCCACGTCCCCCGGGTTGAGCAGCAGACCCCGGCGTCCGGACTTGAAGGGCTGCGCCAGGGACCAGGCCTGGGACCAGGTGGACGTTTCGGACTCGCCCACCACCCATTGGTCTGCCTTGATGGCAGCGGTCACCAGACGGCCAACCCCGGATTCGGCCAGAGTATCCGTGAACTCGGTCAGGCCCTCAATGAAGATGGCCATGCTTCCCGGGTTGTCGGACGCCTTGTCCACCAGGTCGTCAATGACGTCGGAGACTTCATCGGGACCTACCAGCGACCGGCTCCAAATGTTCAGTGACGCCACCGCCGAGCGGCGCGACCCGATGTAGATAAGGTCGGTACGTGGGTTGGAGCGCCGCAAGGCGTAAGCCAGCGTAACCAGTGCAACCGTCCGGCCGGAGCCGGGAGGACCCGCCAACAGGAGCGAACCCTTGGCGGCGATGGCCGCCGAACCCAGCGTTTCGTCGTCGACACCAATAACAGGGTTGTCCAGGGCGCCGGTGGGCAGGATATCCAGATCCACGAGCTCGGGGAGGCGCTGGATCTGGGGTGCCTGTTCGAGGCCCTGGCGAACCATTGCCTGGCTCAGCTTGGCCACTTCACGGGCCTGCAGGGCCAGGTTCGAGTTGCCGCCCAGCACGGCGAGCTGGACTTCGAGCCCGTCCAACAGGCCGCGGCCTGGAGGTGAGGCAGCGTTCAGGACGTCCTTGGGGACGTCCAGGGTCATGTAGTCGTCTTCGGAGCTGAGCCGCAGCACCAGGCGCTTCTGGATGGAGGCAAGCAGCGACGCCGGAACGGAGTTGGTGCGGTCACCGCTGACGACGAGGTGGATGCCCAAGGGGCGGCCGTCCGTTGCCAGGGTCAGGAAGATATCCCAGAGCGCGGACAGGTTGCTGTACTCGTAGCCTTCCCGGAACGAGGACATACCGTCCACCAGTATGAAGATGCGCTTCTCGTCCGGGCGGTCCGCCAGTTGGCGGTATTCAACAATGGTGGAAGCCTTGACGTCGGCGAATCTCGCTGCCCGGTCATCGGCTACTTCCTTGAGCCACCGCAGGAGGCGTCCCACACGCTCGACGTCGTCACCATTGATGATCTCGCCAACGTGGGGAAGGCCGTCGAGCATCTTCAGGCCCGAGGAGCCACAGTCAATCCCGTAGACGTGCACCGGTCCGCCACGGGGCGTCACCGCCGCCGCAATCGCGATACTCCGCAACGCTGCGGACTTGCCGGATCCACCCGTTCCATAGACGGCCATGTTGCCGTCCTTGTCCGGTTCGTAGAACACCGTGGGCTGGTCCTGGTGCGCGGGGTCGTCGGCGACGCCCAACAGAAGACGCTCGTCGGTGCGCGGGTTGGGGAGCTTGGAGAAATCGTAGGTTGTGGCGAGCTCGTTGAGCCATGGTTTCCGTGGCGGGGCAATGGACAGGACGTCGGCTGCACGGATGATGTTTCCCGTCATCCGTGCGATGTCGTTCGGCCCGGCCGGTTCCTCTTCCACCTGGGCCTCCAGCGGCGGCTCCCACACCGGTCCGGACCCGAAGGCCATCTCAACGATGTCGATCCTGGGGCGCTGCGGCTTCTCGGTGGTCCAGCCACCGGCATAACCGGTCTGGAAGCCCTGGATGCGTCCCGGCCCCGTCTTCGCGGCACCACGGCCGGGAATGGACGGATCAAAGTACGCGGCCGTAGGGACGCCCAGAATGTCCACGGCGTCCACTTCGTCAGCCATGCGCAGCGCAACGCGGAGGTTGGTGTTGGCACGCAGGTTGTCCTTGATGACACCGGCAGGGCGCTGCGTTGCAAGGATGAGGTGCAGGCCCAGGGAACGTCCGCGGGCCGCCACATCCACGACCCCGTCAACGAACTCGGGGACTTCGGTGGCAAGGGCCGCGAACTCATCCACAATAATGATCAGGTACGGCGGAGCCTCCGGATCGGCCTCGCGCTGCAGCGCCAGGAGGTCCTTGGCTTTCTTGCGGTTCAGGAGGCGTTCCCGGTAATGCAGTTCGGCCCGCAAGGAAGTCAGTGCCCGGCGTACCAGGTGGGGGGACAAATCGGTGACCAGGCCCACAGTGTGGGGCAGGTGCAGGCAGTCGGCGAAGGCCGCACCGCCCTTGTAGTCCACGAAGAGGAAGCTGACACGGTCGGGGCTGTAGGCGGCCGCCATGCCCATCACCCAGGACTGCAGGAACTCTGACTTGCCGGCACCGGTGGTGCCGCCCACCAGCGCGTGCGGGCCCTCGTTCTTCAGGTCGAGATAGAACGGCTCCACGCCCTTGGAGCCAACCAACGCCCGGAGGCTTCCGTTGTCCTTGCGGTTGGGAACTGCCGTGGCGTGCACTGAGTTGTTTTCCTGCCAGCGCTCGGCCACGGCCTGCGGGTTGTCCATCAGCTCCTTGCCGATCAACGTGGCGTAGGAGACAGCACGCGGAAGGTCGGAGTCGTCCTCGAGGGGGTTGCCAACGTCCACCAACGGCGACATCATGCGCGCCAGTTGCGTGGCGAGGTCGGCGTCAAGGCTTTCACAGCTCACCGGATAGGTGTGCCTGCCCAGGCGGACCTGGCCCGTGGTGGTGCCGTGGTCGCCGTCGACCGAGAGGAAGTCGCGGCACGCCGCCGGAAGTGACTGCACATTGGCCGCCACCCACATGACGTGCACGCCGTAGTCCGGCCCCCGTTCAACCAGCCTGGTCAGGCGGCCGCGGTCCACGGGAGCGTCGTCCTCCACGATCACCAGCACGGCCGGCACCACAGGAGACGGGATTTCCTGGTGCTCGTCCTTAAGTCCCGGACGCGGCTGGGGGCCGGGTTCCTTGGACAAGGACTCGCGCTCTTCCACGAGGTTTTCCAGGCGGGACAACAGGGCGGCGCCCGCACCCGGACCCGCTGCAAGGTGGTCACCCGACAAGGGGCTGTGACCTGAACCGACATGCGGCAGCCACTGCAACCAATCCCAGCGTTCGCGCGAACGCGGCGACGTAAGGGCAGTCAGGACCACCTCGGCGGGCGAATGGAGGGCCACCAGTTGGAGCACCATGCCCCGGGCCACGTCATCGACCACGCTGCGGTCCCCCGCAACACCGAAGGAGCCGGAGGTGCGCAGCTGCGACACGATCGGCACGCCTTCAATCACGCGCACCTGCTGCAGGCACTCCTGGATTTCGCGCATGTACTGCGGCTCTGTCTCATTGGCGGCAGGCTCATCGAAGGGAATGCGTGAAGGCGCGGAACCCAAACCAAAACGTACCCCCAGGAAGTGCTGGTGCTCGGGACGGTTGGTCCACAGCAGGGGTCCAAGCTTGTAGATCGCGTCCACGGTGTCGCTCACCGATGGCGCTTCCTGAAGCCGGACGGCACGCTCGATGTTCTGCTGCTTGTCGATGTCCTCGCGGAAAGCCAGCATGGCGGCCTTGAACTGCTTGTGGCCTTCTTTCGCCTGCCGCTTGCTCTGCATCTTGTGATCCACATAATGGCCCACAATGAACAGCGGCATCATCGCCATGAAGAGGACGGAGAGGAGGTTCTGGGTCACCGCGAAGAGCACACCGCCCATCAACAGCGGTGCAACCAGCATGATGTAAGGGAACGGTTGGTGTTCAGGCCGTTTCGGGCCAGCCGGCGGGACCCGCTTGGGCGATTCAAAGCGCGGCAGCACCCGTGGCGAACGGTTGAAATCCACCAGTGGCGAGGACGGCCCGCCACCATGGTTCCGGGAGAGGGACACGACGCCCACCGTTGTGTCGCCCAGGGTCACGGTGTCCGATGATTCCAGCGTTGCCCGCGTTACCGGCAGGCCGTCCATGAGGAGGCCGTTGGCGGAGTTTGTATCCACGATCTCCACCGTCTCCCCCACCGTGATGCGCGCGTGGCGCTTGGAGGTGAGCGGGTCGGAGAGCCGGATGTCGGCGTCCCGGTCCCGGCCGATGTAGCTGGTGCCGAACGGCAGCGAAAATTCCCGGCCGACGTCGGGCCCTGACATGACACGCAACGTCGCTGCGGCGGGTCCCCTGTTGCTGCCGTGGCCGTTGGTGGCGAATTCCTCACTGACGTGCGCCAGCGACACCTTGGAGCCCGGACGAAGGCCCGACTCCAAAAGGTTCTCCGTGGGCCGGAGGACATGGCCGGACAAACCACCGCCGACGAACGCTTCGTCCACGCTGATGGACAGGTTCGACGGCGGTTCGGTCCCCTTGCGTGCGGGGTCGGCAGCCCACAGCTCGGTGGCGATATCGGCCACGGTGGCGCGGCCGTCCACCGTTACGGCGAGGTCCTTTGCTTCCGCAGGGTCACGCCGCAATGTCAGGCGGAACTTCATCCTTCGTCGACTCCACTCATTTTTTCCAGAAGATGCAGGTCAGCCGGCGTTACCAAATGGGACGTCACGGCATGCTCCACCAGGCGCGCCCGGCGGTTGGTGGCAAGTTTTCCGGCTCCGCCGCGGAGGCCTACGACGCCAACGCGGTCCAGCTTGTCGCATACGTTGTCCAGCTTGCGGTTGAAACGGGTCAGGGCCCAGCCCAGGCGTTTGGCGGCCTCTGCGGAGGATGGAATGGCGCTGAAGCCGGTGCCTTCCCGGCGGAGCATCGGCTCGGCAAGGGCCACGATCAGGGCTTTCTGTGAATCCGTGAAGACCACAGGGCCGATGGTGGTGTCGCCGGCTTGGTCTTCTTCGCGTGCCTCATGCCGGAAAGACGGGGTCTTCAGGTGCACCGCGAACTCGTAGGTGGTGGGGCCGGCGGTGAAAATGACGTTGGTGTGGCTGAAGACCAACGGGATCCTGGCCCCCGGTGCCAGCCATGCCTGCATGCCGCCGGAGCCGTCCGCAATCGTGGCGGACAGCATGCTGCCGACGTTGCTCAGCCACCATATTCCGTCGTAACGGGCAATCTGCAGGAAGCGGCGGTGCAGGTACGGGTTGTCGTCGACTTCAAGGTCGCCTTCACGGCCAATGTCAAAGACGTCCTCGTCGGATGGTTCGTACCATTCCCCACAGAAATCTATTGCTAGATCCCCCATGATCTGTGCCTCCTCAGTCGGCGGTGGATAAATTGTCATGTGCCGGCTATCCGTCCAGGCAGGCGATGGAGTCAGGGCCTTCCGGCGATGCATTTCCATCCGCCCGGACGATGATCACCTGGAGGCAGATGGGCGGCTCTTCCAAACCGGACACGAAGGCTTTCTCGATCCGTGTGGTTTGGTAGGCGCCGTCTGCCTTGGCCGACTTGGTACGCCATTTGTAGCTGTCGCCTTCTTTGGGCTGCGGGTTTTTCCAGGAGAACACAATGATGTTCGGATCCGTGGTATCCCGGGTCGCGGCAAGCTCCTGCACGTCCGGGACGCTGCCGTTGTCGAGTGGATCCGCGGGCGGCTTGCTGACACTTTCACTTGGCGCGACCTTGGGCTGGGCCTGGGCTCCGAGGACCACTCCGACGACGACCGCGACTACCAGCACCGCTGCGCCGGTGGCGGCGAGCCACAGGTTGCGTTTGCTGTGGTCTGTTGCTGGTGCCTCATCGCCGCTGTCCTGGGACACCTGCGACGCAGCGCGGCTGACGGTCTGGTCAACGTTGTCCTGCGTGCCGGAAGGCTGCCAGCCGCGAAGGACCGTGGACTCCGCAGAATCGGGTTCGGCCATGGCGGGCGGGGGCGTGTGGAACCGCGGTGGCGCCGTCTGCTGGGCAGCAGCTGCTGCTTGCGGGGAAAGCCCCTGGGCCGGCGTCGGCTGTGCTGCCGGCCGCTGGGCTGTCTGGGACGTGTTGTTGCCGGGAACAGTGGAAGGGAACGTCCGTGCCGGGAAAGTGGGCGCCGAACCCGTCGTGGCCGTGCCGGAGGCGTCGGGGTCGATCGAGGCAATGCTCCGGACCCGGGTTTCCTCCACGTTGTCATCCGGATGCTGTTCGTCTCCGTGGCCAGGTTCCTCGAGCACCTCGAAGGGTGTCACGGACAGGTTCAGCTCGGTCTGGATCCGTTGCAGCGCCAAAGCAAAGGCGTGAGCTGAGGAGTACCGGGAGCCCGGGGACTTAGCCATGGCTGTGGCCAGGACAAGTTCCAACGACTCCGGGACGTCGGCGCGGCCGAGCCTGGGAAGGGGCGCGTTGGTGATGCGCGAAATCAGTTCCCGCTGTGAGTTGTCCTGTCCCGGGAGCACGAAGGGTGATCGTCCCGCCAGCAGCGTGTAGAGCGTTGCTCCCAGGGCCCAGATGTCCACGGGAACGCCCTCCACGGCGCCACCCCGGAACTGCTCGGGCGGCGACCACGGGATGGACATGCCGGCGTCGTCCTCGGTATCGGCACCGATGGTGCCGGAGATGCCGAAGTCCGTGAGGGCCGGACGGTTGTAGTCGGTGACCAGGATGTTGGCGGGCTTGATGTCACGGTGCACGATCCCGGCCCGGTGGGCGGTCTCGACGGCGGACGCCACCTGGATGCCCACGGCAAGGACCTCGTCCACGCTGAAGCGCTGACGCCGGTAGCGGACGTCAAGGCTCGGCCGGGAGCAGTACTCCATGGCCAGGTAGGAGTGGCCGCCTTCGGTGATCTCCGCTTCGAAAATCGTCACGATGTAGGGGTGCGAGGACAGCTGCGCCATCAGGTTTGCCTCGGACTCGAAGCGGCGGCGTGCCCCTTCGGTCTTCAGATCCGACAGCAGTACTTTAACCGCCACCTTTCGGCGCGGCCGGTCCTGCTCGTAAAGGTAGACATCGGAAAAGCCACCGGAGCCAAGCAAGCTGATGTACGTGAACCCCGGGATGGGTGGAGGCGGCGCTGGGGGCCTCTTGGAACTCAAAGAATCTCCTCGAAACGCAATGAAATGTCGTCGCCGAGTTCGGCGATATCGCCATCAAGCAGGATGGCCATCTCGTTCTGGGCAAGCCGTCGGGGCGCCTGGCCCTCGCGGATGAGTACGGTGCCGTTGGTCGCCTTCAGGTCGCACAGCATCACGTGCCAGCCTTCAAGCCGGACCTCGACATGGGATCGGGAGATGTCCCCGCCGGGACTCTCCACCTGGACCAGGCGTGGCATGGTGCCGCCCTGGACCCGGGAAACCGAAGGCTGCCGGCCGATGATGAGCGACTGGTCCAGATCAATCAGTTCTCCGGTGGAAAGCCGCATGCGTCCCAGGCGTGGGCGCGGGACGTGGACGGCGTCCCCGGAGATGGGAACTCCACACACCGAACACAGCGGATAGGTGGGCGGGTTGGCATGTCCCTGGGAGCAGACCCTGGCCAGCACGCTGGGGCCGTTGACGGCTGGCGTAGCGCCGGGGGTGGCGGCAGCGTCCACGTCGTCGGCCGGGGGCAGGCTGCTCTTCATGATCGTCTGGCCGTCGTGGTCCGAGTCCTCGTCAACGGGACTGCTGGAGGGCGCGGGTGCCCATGCTGCAGGCACTTGTGGGGCTGGGGCGGCCAACGGTGACGGCGCAGAGCTCCGCAACCACGGCACCGAATCAATCAGGCCACCGGCCGGCGCAGCGCTGGCGGATTGACCGGCCGGAGGCGCACTTGGCTGCATGGGCGGAATCACCAGCGGTTGAGGGGCCAGCGCTTCCGGGCCTGTTGGTTCCGGGCCTGTCGCTTCAGGGCCGGTGGCTTCCGTCTCCGACGGCGGTTGCGGAGCCGACGGCGGCTGCGGGCCAAGTGCCTGGCCTGCGGGAGTGTCGTGGTCATCGGAATCGCTCTGCAGCCGGACGGCGGCGTCTTCTATGGTGCGCATGACGGTCTTGTCCCACAAATGGTCATAGTTCGTGGTGTTTTCCAGCGAGTGACTCACGGGATCAGTCGTGCTGGTGTGGACCGGGACGTCCGAGGCGTCCACGGAGCCGTCTTCGCCGTTCCGGTCCGGGGCCGGGTGCCCGTCGTCGCCGGGACGGGCGTCAGCTTCACCCTTTTCGGCTTCGCCGTGCTCGGGTTCATCAGGAACCGACCCAAGAGAAGCGGAACCAGCAGGGCCTTCGAGTCCGGCGGCAGCGGGCTCCTCAAGGGGGTGCTCCCCGCTCGCAGGCTCCGGTCCGGCGTGCCCAGTGTCTTCGTGGCCAGTGTCTTCTTGGCCAGTGTCTCCGTGGCCAGCGTCTCCGTGGCCAGTGTCCTGCGCAGGCTTCGCGTGAGGTGCGGCAGGGACCGGCTCGTCGATGGCGTGGGCTTGTCCTGGCGCGATCGTCAGGCCGAGGTCAGCCTCCTGGTAGCCGATCATGGTTTCATCGGACACAGCTGCGAGGTTCGCCCGCGGCACCACGTGTGCGTCCTGCTCGAGCCGGGCTTCCGGCACAAGGTGGGCTTCCGGCACGGGATCCGCCGCTGCAGGGGCCGAACCGGCAGCTTCCAGGGACGCCAGCAGCACCACCCCGTCCTTGACGGGAAGGGTATCCAAAAGGGGCCGGTCGATTCCTTCGGCAGCTGGCGCACCGATGTAAACGTTGAAAGAGGTGGCACCGACAATACGGCGTTCCGTCCAAGTGGTGACGTCACGGCCGGTGAGATGCTCCTGGCGCCCGTCCAGGTGCACTGCCAATTCGAGGTCGCCCCGGAGGAACACCCTGAGCGCGTCCTTCGAATCAATGATGCCGAACGGTGGGATCCGGCTGAGGGAAACACCGAAAGCCCCGGTTACCTCGTTCAGGACCTCATGGGCCTCGGGTGAGGACTCCAGCAACTCCCAGACAGCATCGATCAAGGCGTGGGGTGTCTCCGGACCAAGAAGGACAACGGTTCCATTGCGAACAACGCCGAACCACTCACCCTGCTGATATCGCGTGTGGGAGAGGAGATTACTGCTTGCCATCGCTGCCTTCCTCTTGGCCCATTTGATCGGTGCCGTTCACCCAGGCTTTGGGAAGGGTGTCCTCCTCAACTTCTGACCCGACTTCGGGGCGGGGCGCTGTAATGGCGATACCGGCGTCGTTCAGTACGTTCTTGGCGTCAACCACAATCACGGTAACGTTGTCCCGGCCACCGCTCCGCAGCGCAGCCTGGATGAGCGCGTCAACCGCGTCCTGCGGGTGGGCGACGGTGCTGAGGATGCGGAACATGTGGTCGTCGCCGAGTTCGCCGTTGAGTCCGTCCGAGCAGACCATGATCCGGTCGCCCTCCTGGATGGGAAGCAGCCAGAAGTCGGCCTCCGTCTCATCGCCGGTGCCCAACGCGCGGGTCACAACGTGGCGGCGTGGGTGAACGGCCGCCTGCTCGGAGGTGATGTCGCCCGAATCCACAAGTTCCTGGACTTCCGAGTGGTCCACGCTGACCTGGGCGAACTCGCCTTGACTGAGGCGGTAGGTACGGGAATCACCGATATTCATGACGAGCCAGTACGGCAGGCCCATCTGCTCCACCACAACCACACCGGAAAGCGTGGTTCCGGCGCGGGCACCCGTTGCGTCGCGGATGGCGGCGTCGGCCTTCAACAGGCACGCCTGCAGATCCGCCGCTGACGCCGTACGAACCCCGGAGGCCAACTCGGGGGCGCCGCCCAAGGTGCGTACGCACATGCCGCTGGCTATCTCGCCTGCCTCGTGTCCGCCCATGCCATCGGCGACGGCGAAGACCGGGTCCGCCGCGATGAACGAGTCCTCGTTCAGTTCGCGACGAAGTCCGCGGTCCGTTCCGTAGCCGTAACTAAGACGGAAAGAGGTACCGCCTGCGGCTGGGCCGGCGTCGGCGTTGGCAGGAGTGGCCGGCTGTGAATTCATGCTTGTCCTAGGTGGAAGGAGCGGTCCCCGAAGTGAACTGTTGAACCGGGGCGGACGAAGACTGCTTCGCCCGGTTGGAGCCTGGTCTGCAGGCCGTCAGGGGTGGTGACGGCACTGCCGTTGGTTGAATTGCGGTCCGTTACCCACACGCCATCGCCGTCCACCCGGAGATGAAGATGCGTTTTGGAGATGGACCTGCCGGGATCGGATACCGGCAGGAGCTGCTCAACATTCTCCCCGGGCTGGGCAGCAGGATTGCGGCCCAGCAGGACGGTTCCGCCAAGCTGGACATCCTGGCCGTCATCCACCCTTATCCTCAGGACCGCTTGGGCGCGGGCTGTGCCGGGTCGCATCTGGGTGCGTTCGACGTCGTCGTCGGGGTGGGCGGCCGCAGCCGGCTGCTGAGCGACCGGAGCGACCTGGGGTGCGGAGGACTGCTGTGGTGCAAGCTGCACCTGGGGAGTGACAGGAACCTGGCGGGGCGGGGTGGGTGGCCGCCACTGGTTGGGATCATGCGAAGGCTGCACGGCAGGAGCAACGGGCGACGCCGGAGCGGCCTGTGCGGCCGGGGTCGCCTGGGTGGGGATCACCTGCGCCGGGGCGGGCGCCCGCCCGGACGGCACCGGGGAAGCAACCGGTTGGACCGGTGGAAGGTCCATGGGAGCGAAGCTGTAGGGACCTTGGATGCCGCCGGAGGTCACCGGATTCCGACCGGCGTTGACATCGAACACCAACGACTTTGCCGCTTTGTCATGCCAGCCGCGCAATTTGCCGTTGTTGTCCCAGGCGTTGGAGACCACCACCAGGATGGCCCACACAACTCCGAGCACCATCAGCGGGAGCGCGATCCACACAACCAGGCCCAGCAGGCCCAATGCCGACAGGATGACAGCAGCCAGGGACCCCACAACAAGGAGGCCACCGGTAACGATGCCGCGGACGAAGACCGCTCCAGCACCCGGGGCGTAACCGTCCGCGTCAGCGCTGCGGATGCCCATGAGCTGGTTGCCGATGGTGTTGCCCGACTTGGCCTCGAGCGCCAGCAGAACGAAGGTGTAGACCACAGTCACTGCGAGGCCGATGCTGCCAAGAAGAACAAGCAGGCCGGTGTCATAGACGATGAAGCCGTTCCGGCGCGTCTGGGTGATGCCGGCGATGCCGATGGCAAACGTTGTGGCCAGGACGGCCACCGGACCCAACCAGTCCAAGGCTGCCGCGCCCAGCCGCTTTCCGGCAGAAGCGGGCACGAGGTCAAGCTTGGTGGTCATTGTGGTCCCTCCCCCTGGCCCCTGCATTCTGTCCGGTTCGGCACTTGTCCCCGGATGCACCGGCAATAGTGGCGCCGACACTACGGAGATACTACCGGGATCGGCCACACCCTGCCGGGCGGCGGACTCCAGGGCCGCCCTTTGGGCATGGTTGATGTTGCCTTCCTTGCGGGCGCCCCGGTTGTTCAGCGGCGATCCGCATTGGTTGCAGAAAGCAGCCCCGGGACGGACAGCGTGACGGCAGGCCGGGCAAAGTTCAGCGTCACTGCTCATCCGTGGTGTCCTTTGTGAAGGGCAGCTTCAAACGCCGCTCGCCGGGATCGGAAGGGGCTTGTTTGCGACGCCGTAGGGCCGCCCTGCCGTCAGACAACAACGACCGCGGCGAGAACCGCGCTTGCTGCCGCTTCCAGAAACCAACGCTTCCGGTGATATCGGTCAGGGACGAGTCGACGATCTCCCAGTACTCCTTGACTTCCGTCTCGCTCGGCTGCCCGGCACCGAACACTGCGGCGTCGGCGCGGTGGGCAAGCAAGGTGGTGGTGTTGCCGGCCGTCGGGAACGCATCGGCGATCACCGAGGCAGACTCGCGCCTGGTGGACTTGGTATCGATCGATGCCCCCATATCGGTGACCAGGCTCAAAACCTCGCTCCATCCTGCGCCAACCCGCTGGGCGGGGTGGCCATCACGGAAACGTGCCTTCCGGCGTCGTGACTTCAACAGGAGAATCAACAGCAACGGGATGGCCAGGATACCCAAGGGAATCAGGGCAACACCGATCGCGGCCAGCAGGGGTCCCCAGAAGAGCCAGGGGTTGTTCTTCTTCTCGTCGGCGTCCAAGGCGTCGGGCGTGGAGTCCGGTGGCAGATCCGCGGGCTCCTGCGGCGGCGGTGGCGGCTGCAGCACCTGCGGCTTCGGCTTTGACTTGTTCTGCGGGTCCGGCGGAATGGGCACGTTGTCCTTGGGCGGGGTGGGATCGAAGGAAACCCAGCCGACACGGTCAAACGCCACCTCTACCCAGGCGTGGACATCCTTGCCCGTGATCTTGACGTCGCCCGCACCGTTTTCAGGGCTCTTGGGATCCGGATAGAACCCCATGACGACGCGCGAGGGAATGCCCAAATGGCGGAGCATGAGTGACATGGATACTGCGTACTGCTCGTCGTCGCCCAGCATCTGCTTGGCGGAGAGCATGTTGCGGATGCGGGCCGCGCTGTGCCCCGGAAGGCTGGGCAGCTGTCCCTCTGCCACCAGGCCGTTGCTGAAGGCACCGCTCTTCTGGAAGTGGGCCTCGATCTGCCGGACACGGTCGATCGCGGTGGGTGCATCCGCTGACAACTCGTTCGCCTGCGAGGCCACGATCGGTGGAACTTCCTCAGCGTCGGGCAGCGTGAGCTTCGCGAAGTCGTACTGGGTGAGCTGTCCGTGCTCCAAGGTGCCGGGATCGGAAACCTGGACAGTGTAGTTCTCGCCCTTTCCCAGCCCCTTGGTGGTCACCGCGGTGTCAGTACCCGCGTTGAAGTAGAGCCCCGACGCCGCGCCCGAGGTGTCCGCGAAGCTCATCCCGGTGGTGTGGCGGCCGCCCGGGACAAAGTAACCCTGGTAGTCCTCCACCGTGATGTCCAGCGTGTAGTTGGTACCTTCCACCGGGCTGCCGGAATCTGCCAGCGTGTTCAAGGACTTGGCATCGCCAACCTTGCTGAAGTTGCCGGAACTGTTCGGATCCATGGTGTAGTTCAGGCCGTTGAACGCATCCAGCGCCGCAAGCCGGACGCGGGCGTCCTTGGGCAGGCCCTTGACGGTAAAGAGAGTGGTGTCTTTTTCGTCCTTGACGAAGTTCCGGAAGCTCGCCAGTGGAGTGATGTAGTCCCGGGGGTCGAACGGCGGGACGATAGTGTTTCGCAGCACCTTGCGGTCGTCGCTGGCGGTCACCAAGGGTGATGCGATGGCTGTGACGCCCACAGCCACGGCGATGACCGCGGCTGCAGTCCCCAGGCGGCGGAGCTGGCCGCGGCGGGCCGCACCGGCGTCGGAATCCGGCCTGTTCGCCGAGACGGTCCGGGTGCTGCGCTGGCGGAGGACATCGCGGCGGAACGTCGCCCAGACGATCGAAACGATGGTCAAGGAAACGCCACGCTCCACGTTCAGGAAGCCCGAGCTGGTGCTGAACGCGATGCCGGTGACGAACAGGACCAGCACCGGCAGCAAAGGCCAATAGGGGCTTTTCAGCCGCCAGGTCAGAAGCCCTGCGGCCAGGGCCGTCAGCAGCGAACTCAGGAAAGGCACGATCAACGTGCCGTTGGCTGTTCCGACCGGAACACCGACCGTGAGCATGTCCTTCCAGGAAAACACGATGCCCAGCAGCAGCGTCCGCAGGGAATCGAAGCCCGGCAGGAAACCGAGCACCGCCGAATCCGGCACGGCAAGCGCCGAACCGAACAACATGTAGGCGCCAAAGGCCAGGGCTGTGGTGATGAGCAGACCGAGCCGGAGGTGGGCATTCAGGACGGCAATGCCGAGTCCGAGGATTACCCCGCCCATCCCTGCAACGAGGAAACGTGCGTCCCCGCCGAAGCTCAGGGTGAAACCAAGAACGCCCAGGAACAGCAGCACTACCAGGGCGCCGCAGTCCACGAAGAAGTGCCACAGTGGCCGGTCGTCAGCAAAGACTGAAACCCCGGCGGCACGTTTCCTCACCCGGGCACCGGACTTCACAGACTTGTCCGCACGCGGACGGACGCGGAGGTTGGGTGCGGTGCTCATGCGGCCGCCTTTCGAAGGACAATGGCGAGATCGTCAAGGTCGCCTACTGTGAGGACTGTCAGGTCCGCGATGTTGGCCCTCGACGGCGCGGCGCCGGGTTGGACGCGGACGGCAAGGCTGCGGACTCCCGGCGGGACGGACGCTGACGCCGAACGCAACTGCGTGGCCGTGACATGGCTGCCCACTACGAAGAAGACCACGGAAGCATTGGGGACTGTGTCCGAGAGCGTCCGGGCGAGGTCGACGGCGGTCTTGCGCATGGGTGCCCCGACGATCCGTGTCATGTCGTCCAGCAGGTTGCGGCCGGTTTCACAGCGAAGCGGCCCCTTCTGGGTCAGGACGTCCAAGTCGCGCTGTTCACTGATTGCTTGGCGGCCAATGGAGGCCGCCACCGAGATTGCCATCTCAAATTCCGCTTCGGAATCGTACTCATCGGTGTTGGTGGACAGTGCAATGGCCAGGTGCGCCCGACGCGTCTCCTCGAACTGGCGGACCATGAGCTTGTTGGTGCGGGCCGTTGTCTTCCAGTGGATGTGCCTGCGGTCATCGCCGGGAACATAGTCACGCAGGGCGTGGAACGATACGTCGGCACTGGAAAGTTCCGTGGTGGGCATGCCTTCGAGGTCGCGGATGAAGCCGGCTGCGGAACCGCCGAGCGCCACCGTCCTCGGGTGCACGAACAGGTCAACGGGTTCGGTCCAGAGTACGCGGCGGCGCAGCAAGTGGAGGGGATCGGCGCGTACAGAGCGCACCGGTCCGACGACGATGACTGCCCGGCGTGCCGTGGGAATGGTGAACAGGTCCTCATGCACCTGGGCAGGCTTCATGCGCGGCAGGTGGAAAACTGCCGTGTTGGCACCAACTGGCAACTCGAGCGCGGCGGGCAGCAACGGGCGTGTCGAAACGTTGGAGACCGCGATGCTTCCCACTGCGTCATCTCCCACCGCCACGCGGGTGCGTGCGAGGTCCAGAACCACGCCATACGCCGAGCGCCCCACGATGAAGCCAACCGCCAGCACGAAGAGGAGGAAAGCCACCATGGCCGCGGACTTGGCTTCCTGCCAGCCCCAGGCCTGGCCCGCCCACCAAAGCCCGATGGCCGCAGCGAGGACCACCCAGCCGAGCAGGCTGACAACGGACAGTACCGGCCAGACGAAGCGCAGCCACAGGGCGCGGACTTTCTCCCACGCCGGCGCAAGGAACTCCCCTGCCGTGCCGACAGCCTCGGCCCACACAGCGGCGGGATGCAATTTCCTGGTTTTTCCGGACTTTTTGGGGTTTCCCGGGCGATTGCCCGCTTCTTTACCGGAGCCACGCAGGGTGCGTATTGTGCCGCCAACTGATGATGTGGCGCGCTTAAGCGACTCAGCAGCCCTGCTCAGGGGTTTGCTGGAGGACATGTAGGGGCCTTTGTTCGAACTGGTGCGAGGGAGGGAAAGCTCTGGCTTGGCCTGTGTTGGCCAGGCCGTGGGCGCTAGGCTGTGGCGCGTTGCTGCGGGGCCGCCACTTCGGCGAGGACGCGCGTGAGTACAACCTCCGGGGTGGCTCCCGAGAACTCGGCCTCAGGATCCATCACCAGACGGTGCGTCCACACAACAGGTGCAAGCTCCTTGATGTCATCCGGCAGCACAAAGTTCCGGCCTTGTCCTGCAGCCCACACCTTGGCAGCCCGGACCATAGCCAATGCACCACGGACAGAGACACCAAGCCGTGTTTCGGAAGCATTGCGGGTTTCCTCGCACAAGCGCGAGATGTACTCCAGTACCGCGGTATCCACGTGTGTGGTGGCGGCAAGGTCTGCCATGTCGGCCACGGCCTGCGTGGTAATCAGCGGAGTGAGGTCCTTCGAGCGGTCCTTCAGGTTGGCCCCGCCCAGCAGCCTCACGGTTGAAGCGTGGTCCGGGTAGCCGATGGAGGTCTTGATCAGGAAGCGGTCCAGCTGGGCTTCCGGGAGGCGGTAAGTACCGGCCTGTTCAATAGGGTTCTGGGTCGCGAGGACCATGAACGGGCGGCCTGCCTCGTAGGTGGTGCCATCCACGGTCACCCGCGACTCTTCCATGACCTCAAGCAAAGCCGACTGGGTCTTCGGCGAAGCCCGGTTGATTTCGTCGGCGAGGACGATGTTGTTGAAGACCGGGCCCTTGTGGAACTCGAACTTCTGGGTCTTCTGGTCATAGATGGTCACACCCGTGACATCCGAGGGCAGGAGGTCGGGGGTGAACTGGATGCGGTTGTGCGACCCCTGAACCGTGGCAGCCAAGGCCCGGGCCAGAGAGGTCTTGCCCGTACCCGGTGCGTCCTCAAAGAGGACGTGGCCTTCGGCCAGCATGGCCGTGAACGTCAGCCGGATGACGTGTTCCTTGCCCAGTACGGCCTGGCCCACGTTGGCAACGAGCTTCTCGAACGTTTCTGCAAACCACGCGGCCTGCTCGTTTGTCATGGTCATCGGTTGATCCTGTTCCTTGTGTCGGGGTGTTGGGATGAAGTTGTCTTGGTGAGGGCAGGGGTGCTAGCAGCCGCCGGGCTTGGTACCGCGAAGATCCACAGTGGTGGACTTCACGAACCAGCCCGGGTGGCTGCCCTGGGTCACCCGGTACCAAGGAGTGCCGTTGTTGTAGATGTCCTTGGTGCAGTTGATGTTCAACCACCCTTCAGAACTGGAGACCCAGCCAACTCCACAGCTGGGACCACTCGGGTTGTAGGTGTCCGTTTCCCCGGGCTTACCCGGGCAGGTGTTGTTGTGTGCCTTGATTTCGCCTGCCGGAGGCTGCGGGGGTGGCGGCTCCGCACCGCTGCGCGAGGTGTCGCTTCCAACCCGTCCTGCCTGTCCGCCACTGACGGCGCGTACCTGCAGTGTGTGGGATTCGCTGAATCCAACAGTCTTGGAGAAGCTCCGTTGGTCGGTGTTTGTCCAGCCGCCGCCGTCGAGTGAGTACTGGTAGCCCGTCACCGGACGGCCGTTGCCGTTCGGGGCGTTCCAGGTCCACGACACTGTCTTGTCACCAACGCCACTGCTCTTGCTGCCGGTCACGGTCGGAGCAAAAGCCAGCCCGTAGGGATTGACCGTGTTGGATGCAGGGCTCCTGTCGCCGGGCGTCGGGTTGCGGCTCGAGATCGCCCAAACCACCACGGCTGTGTCTGCACCGTTGGGTGCTGCCACCACGCCACCGCCGGCCGGAATGGCCCCGCTGCCTGCGCCTGAGGTCAGCGCATATCGGTAGCTGATCTCGTTGGCGTTGGCACCGTTCCGTTCCGCCGCGGAGAGCGGGTTGAAAGCGACGCGGATCTTGCCGCCGTCGGCGTTGGTCTCCACCAGTGCTGCTGAAGGCGCACCCACCATTCCGGGCTTGCCTGCGGCACGGATGGCATTGGACTGCTGGCTCACACCGCTGACGCCTGCCTTGTTCGTGGCCGATACCGTGAACGAGTAGTCGGCCTCGGAGTTATCCACTGTCACGTTCTGGGACGTCGCTGCTACTGCCTGCGAACCCACTACGGCGCCACCCCGGTAAGTGGTCAGAGTGTATGTGGACACGGCGTCACCGTTGTTGTTCGGCGCTGCCCAGCTGACCTGCAACTGGCTCTGGCTGCCAACGGAACCCGCTCCCGCCACCGACGGAGCGGCAGGGGTGGCGGGCACACCGGCCGGCGTTTCCGCGGCGGAGTAGGTGCTCCACTCGGAAGGATCCTTGGCATCGTTGCGGGCCAGGACCCGGACCTTGTAGGCCACTCCGTTCGTCAGGCCCGTCCAGACGTGGCTGTTGCCCGTCAGGTTCTGGATCTGCGGATTCTGTCCAGCGGGCGCAGGCGAGATCTCAAGATCGTAGGACTTGATGGGCGAGCCCTTGCTGGCAGGCGGAACCCAGGCCACGGACAGTTGCTTGTCGCCGAATTTCAGCGTAGGTGCCACCGGGGTGTCAGGTTTGACGTCCGGGCGGACCTCGGCCGAGACCGGGGAGCGTTCGGATTCATTGATGGCATTCGTTGCAGTGACCGCAAAGTGGTACTTCACGTTATTGGTCAGGCCAGTCAGCGTACAGGTGTTGGCCGGGCAGTCCTGCTTGAAGCCGTTTTCGCCGTACACCGTGTACTTGGTGATGGGCGAGCCACGGTCCGCAGGGGCATTCCATGTCAGCAGGGCGGTTTGGTCACCAACGCTCTGTGCCAGTGGTGTTGTGGGTGCCGCAGGCTTGTCCTTGACGGTCAAACGGATGCGCGCTGTGGAGTAACGGGAAATTTCGCCGGTCTTGTCCTGCACCGTGTAGGCCACCACCATTGTCCCGGTGAAGCCACCGGCGGGTGTCACAGTCACGTTGTCGCCACCGGCCTCGGCCGTACCCTGTCCGGTCTCCGTGACCGCTGAGACAATCTTCAACGGCGTATCGGGGAACGGATTCGAATCATTGGCCAGCACGTTCACCGTGACCGGCTTGCCGGACTGCGCCTCCGGCTCGGCGTCGTCGTTTGCCACAGGCTTGGGCCTGTTGGACGCCGACAGCGAGAGCTTGTAGGTGGCAACAGCTTCAAGGCCCCGACGGTCCTTGGCTTTCACCTGGACCGTACCGGACTGCCCGATCTGCACGGAGTCATCCGCGGAAACCTTGAGCGTCTTGCCATCCATGTTGGCCTTGAATCCGCCCTGGGCTGCACCGACCAGTTCGTAGTTCATGTTCTGGACATCATCGGAGTCAGGATCCGAGGTCAGTTTCTCCAGATCCAGGCTCGCCGAATCGCCCTTGGGAACTTCAACGTCGCTGCCCAGCAGGACTGGAGGATTGTTCTTGTTGGGGTCCGGCAACACCTTGGTCCGGATGCTCAACGTCGACTTCAAGCCGTTGGGGTCGTCCGGACCGGTTCCGTCGGTAACTTCGAAACTGATGGAGCCAGGACCTACGTACTCAGCTCCGGCGGTGTATTTCAGTCCGGTACCACCGTTTGCCACGGGATCGCCCCCGTCGGCGCCAATGAGCTTGATCCGGTCGGTCTGGGTCAGCCGTGGTGAGCGACCCTCGCGTACCTTCACCCACTCCCCCAGGTCAACGGTCACCGACTGGCCCGAGACCAGTTCAATGACCTCGTCCTTGGCAAGCGTCGGAACCTGCTGGCCGACGCCCGGAACCCAGATGATGGCCGTGGACTTCTGGCCGTCCACGTCCTCCACGATGTACGGCACCAACTGCGGCTGCTCGGTGAGTTCGACGATCACATTGCCTTCGGGACCTGGACGCGCTGTGGTCACGTCAGTGCTGATTTTCAGGTTCTCCCCGACGCCGTCAGGGTCTTCGTCGTTCTTGAGGACAGGAACGTCCACGGCGGTCTTCCCCAGAGTCTGGGCAGATGTCACCCGGTCATCCCGGGCGATGGGCGCCTGGAGCGGAATGTCGTTCTTGACCACCACCCGGATGCTCGCTTGGCCCACTGCATCACGGTCGTCGGCTATCGAGTAGCGGACGTTCACGGTGCCTTCGGCTGCCGGTGCAGTCACCAGAATGCGGCCGCTGGTCTTGCTGACGTGGGCGTCCAGGCCTGCGTCGGCTTCGATGCTGTCCGTGAGGATGCGGATGATGTCGCCGTCCGGATCGGTGTCGTTGGCGGTGGCGTCGACGGCGATTTGCCGACCGGGGCGGACCTTGACCTCGTCATCGACGGGGGCGGGTTTTTGGTTGTTCTCGCCGCGGGGCGCGACGCCGACGGTCACTGTTCCGGTGTTGACCGCGCCTTGGCGGTCAATCACCTTGTATCGGAAGGTGTCCGTTCCTGCACCGTCACCGGCGGCGACGAAATCGATGAAGCTGCTTCCCGCCGTCGCGGTTCCCATGGTGGGTGTGCTGTCGATGCCGGTGAGCTGCACCGAGTCGCCGTCGGGGTCGATGCCGTCCAGCGGGACCGGGATCCGGACGCTGCCGCCAGCGACAACTCGTGCCGTCAGGTTCTGGGGCTGCGGTCGCGAATTCTGGGTACCTTCCAACGGAAGGATGTGGATGGTTACCGCGGCGGCACTCTTCTGGCCCTGCGGGTCCACGGCGTTATAGATGGCGCGCACCGTTTTCGGGGTGGGGCCGGCAATGAAGCGAAGGGTCTTTTCCGAGATGAACGCCTTGCCGTCTTCTTCAGGAATGTTCTGGGCCAGGACGGGGTCCACGGAAAGCTCTTCACCCTGCGGGTGCGTGTCGTTGTCCAGGACCGGGATGGTGACGACGTCGTTCACGCGGACGTTTACTTCGTCGGGTTTCGGTTGGGGAGCTTCGACGACGGCGGGGGCCGGCACCGGGACGACGCCCACCGTTCCGGTCGCTGAGGTCCGGCCGTTGGACATGGTGTAGCTGAAGACGAAGGGGTCTTTGGAGCCGAGGACATCGGTGACACGCAGGACACTGTGGTCGATGACGCTGACCGAGGCGGATGAGCCATCGGGAACTGTCACGGACTGGAGGACCAGCACTCCACCGGAAGGATCGGAGTCGTTGGCCAGCGGGTCCACCAGCACACTGCCACCTACCGGAAGCAGGGCCACGTCATGGACTGCGACGGGAGCGCCGGCATCCTTGCCGGACTCGACGTCCACGCGGATGAGTCCCTGGCTGCTCTGTGGCCCGTTGCTGGCGATGTACGTCAGGTAGATCGGACCCGGCGTGGTGCTCCGGAAGGTGAAAGTACCGCCGTCGGTTACCGGGCCCAATTCGGCCGGGCCTGCAGCCTCAACGTGGGCGACGCGCAAGGCACCGCCGTTGGGATCGACGTCGTTCTTCAACGGTGCAATAACCAGGTCCTGGCCCACCACGGCTGTGACGTGGTCGGCGTTGACTACCGGAGCCAAGGCGCCCGGGGGTTGGACGTTGACCACGATGCGTCCGGTGGTGGTGGCCCTGCCATCCCAGACGGTGATGGTGACGTTCTTCTTGCCCGGCGCTGCGCCGGAATCCTGGTACGTGAGCAGGCCGTCACGGCGGACCTTCACCTGGTCCTGGTCGTTGTCTGTCTTGGCATCCAACAGGACCAGGTCATCACCGTCCGGGTCCATCCAGTCGGTGAGGATGTTCTGGCTGACGGACTTTCCCTGTTCCACGACCATGGTGGTGGGTTCGGCCCGTTTGAAGAAGGGGGGCTTGTTTTCTTCCGGAGCCACCACGTGCAGGGTGACCTTGCCGCCGGCGGACAAGCTGCGCCCATCAGCGGCGTTGTAGTCGAAGACTTCCGTCCCCGGTTTGGCGTCCGCGGGCACCTTGATCTGGAAAGCGGAACCACCGTAGATGTTTTCCAACGTCCCCATCTTGGGGCCGTTGGCACCCACTGCAGCGGTGAGGACATCGCCGTCGGGGTCCGAGTCGTTGTCCAGGACGCTCAGGATGGAGGTCCGCCCCGGCCGGACACCGAATTCGTCGGGTTTGGTTTCCGGCGGCCGGTTGGGCTTGGTGCGGTCAGGAAGGACGTTGATGGTGTTGTTGTCCGCGGATTCCTGGTCCTGGTCATCCGATTGGTTCTTGGGCGGGACAACATCGTCCCAGTTGTTGACCAGCTGCATGTTCTGGTTGACCAGCCACACGCTGCCGGAGTTCACGTCGTTGAGCACCACGAGGTCGCGGTTGACGCGGAACACATAGCTCGGTGAGGCACTGGCCTTCGGGACGTCGTTCTTTTTGTCGTCAGCGTCGTTCTCGCAGTCGCGGACGTACTTGTTGGCGCCGGACCAGGCCGCATGGACACACTTGCTGACCTGGACTGGAGCGGCCGGAACGCCCTCGCCGTCGGCGTTGACCGTTGCGGCCGTGGAGCCGTCCAGGGGCTGCTTCAGGAGGGCTTTGCGGGTGGCAATGGCAACGTAGCTGCTCTCTGCGCTGGTCTGCTGGAGTTTGGCTTCGCGGGCATCCTGCAACTGAAGCCTGCGGCCACCTGGCAGGAAGAGGTTTCCGGAAGCGGCGTCGAGGACTACGGGCTTGTCCCCCACCACGGAGATCTGCAGATCGCCTGCACCCTTGAGCTCGTCCACTTTGGTGACCTCGGAATTGGTCCGCTGGCCATCGGCGTCAACGGTGACGGCTGTGATCTCGCCCTTGCCGGGGTCGGCGGTGTAGATGCGGTTGTCCGCGCCAACAGCGGAGACAATGCCCTGCTCGCCGGTCAGGACCGGTTCGGTCCCTTCCTCGTCAAAGCCGTTGACCGTGGACGGAGAAAGGGCCCAGACCTTGCCACGGGCAGGGTCGGTGACGGACAGGACCGTGGAACCGTAGCTGACTTGCGACGACGACGGCAGCTGCTTATCGCCGCCAAGCTTCAGGTTGGCGGCGGACACCTGGTTGATGGTGGAGCCGGACTCGTCATCGACGAAGACATTGCCGTCGTGCTGCAGGACATCGAACGTGGTGGTTGCAGGCGTTACGGCGCCGTCGAGGACGCGGGACGGGTAGTTCAGCCGCCCCACGGCGTTCTTGGTTTTGCTGACCACCCACACGCCGCCGTCATTCAAGTCCACCTCGGTGGTCTTGAAACCCGGGTACAGTACTGCACCCGCGATCAGCAGGGCCCCTGCTGCAGTGGCAGCGGTACCCGCTATGAATTTCTTGTTTTGACGCTTTTTCAGCCCCAGCTTGCCGAAGAAAGTTGTCACAGCCCCAGAATTCCCTTTGTTTTCAGCCGCCCCCCAGCGACTTCCGAGCCATCCGGCAGGTGCCGGCAGCCGTAAAATCCGCAGTACCCCCGAACGGCGGCGGAATTTTCAGTCCCTAAGACTATCCCACGCGCCCCACGGCCAACCAAGGAAACCCGGGAGCGGGCTATCCATTGGCTTTGACAGCGTACTGTCTTGGGGCCGTGAAGCGCGATGGGGACAACTGCCCCGCGCTGCGGTGCTGATGCCCTCAGCATTGCGGGATCTGGTGGGGTCCGGGATCGCCCAGGGTGGTGTTGCCCTGTGCGATGAAGCGGCCGGCGTTCGGACCACTGGTCAGCCGGTACCACGCGGCGTAGTTCAGGTACGGGGTGCTGCGGTTGACGTAGCAGTTGACCGTAAAGGGACCATTCGACTCGTACTGCCACGGCGCGCCGTAAACCTTGCCGCCACAGGTGTGCTCAGACGGGTTCGGATCCCAGGAGGTCTGCCCTGACGCCGCTGTGTCTGTACACGTCCGGAAGCTGCCGGGAGGCAAGGTGGCATCCCACGACGTCTTCTGCGGACCACTCTGGGCACTGGCCGAGGCCACGCCTCCGCCCTGGCCCACCGAGTTGAAGGTCTGTACCTCAATGGTGCGGGTCTGGTTGTAGCCACCCGTGTTCACCACCCGGCTGCCGGAGGCGGACTCGTTGATCCACCCGGTGTCCGTTCCGCCACCAGTGATCCTGATCTTGGTTGCGGCGACATCGTTGCTGGACGTGGACGGCGAGGACCAGTTCAGTGTCAACGTCGTCTGGTTCTGGCCACCGTTGGCACCGGAAGCCGAGGGGGTGCCGGGAGAACCGTACGGTGTGGTGGTGGCCGGTGCGCTGGGATTGGAGCTCGGCGCCACCGAAGAAACTGCATTGACAGTGATGGTGGTGGCCTGCCCGTTGGTGAAGCCACTGACTGTTTGCCCGGGGCTGATGGGCCCTGACTGTCCGGTACTGGCGACGTAGCGGTAGCTCACTTCGCTTTGGGTTGAGCCGTTGCGTTGCTCTTGGTCGAGGACCGTGAAGTTGATGGTCACGGCCTTGCCGGCTCCCCCGGTGTTGGCCGGAGTTGCCGAGACGTTGTTCACGGTGCCGAGCATGCCCGTTGCACGCCGCGGGGCAGAGGGCGCGCTGACGCTTCCCTTTCCGGCTTTGTTCTCCGCTTGCACGGTGAAGGTATAGCCGGCTTCGTCGTTCTGTGCGGTGAAGACTGCCGAGCGGACGTTGCCCGGGATCGTCTGTGACTGGGGCACGCCATTGCCGCCACTCATGGTGACGTAGTAGCTCTTGATGGGGTCGCCGTTGATGTCCGGCTCGGTCCAATCCACCCGCAACTGGTTTTGTTTGCCCACGGACTGCACCACAGCCGTGGTCGGGGCAGCCGGGGCTCCCGGAAGGCCGGCAGGGTTGTCCTCAAGGGAGTACATGCCCCAATCGGAGGGTCCGAGCTCATTGACTGCCTGGGCGCGCACCTTGTACTTGACTCCGTTGCTCAGGCCAGGCCAGGTGTACGTCAGCCCTGTGACCTCGTTCTTCACGGCAATACCGTTGGCCGGAGGCGGCGAGATCTCCAGGTTGTAGTGCTTCACCGGTGAGCCCTCCGTCTTGGCAGGGGTCCAGGTGACCGCCATGTTCTTGTCCCCGGCCTTGACCGTGGGCGCATCCGGAGGTGAGGGCTTTTCGTCGGGTCGGATCTCGTTGGATGCCGTGGATGCCGGCGAATCGCCAACCTCATTGCTTGCGAAAACGGTGAAGACGTATTTCACGTTGTTTGTCAGTCCGGACAGCGTGCACGTGGTGGTCGGGCACACCTGCTCGAACCCTGCCGCCTTCACCGTGTATTTGGTGATGGCTGCGCCGTTATCCGACGGCGGCGTCCACTTGAGGACGGCGGTCCGGCTCCGGACATCGGTTGCTACCGGAGCCGACGGAGCGTCCGGCTTGTCCCGCACTGTAATGCGGACACGGCCGGTGGCTTGCCTGGAGGGGTCCTTGGTCTTATCCAGCACGGTGTACCGCACCACCAGGACACCCTTGAAACCGTCGGCCGGGGTAACCGTGATCGATTCTCCGGAAACGGTTGGCTGGCCGGCAGCGGATCCAGTCTCAACGGCGGCGTTTTCAATGGTCAGCGGTGCGTCGCTGAAGGGGTTGAAATCGTTGGAAAGGACGTTGATGGTTTCGGAGCGGCCCGCGTTGGCTTTGTCCACTGCGTCATCGTTGGCTACCGGGCGCGGCCTGTTCGACGAAACCACCGTGGCAGTCACAGTGGCACGCACAGCATCAGAGCGGCCGTCAGTTACCTTGAGCGGGAAGGAACCCACTGCCCCCGGATTGACTGAGAGGTCCGGCGTGATCTTGAGGACGGTACCTTCGACTTTGGCCTGGAAACCCGCCGCCTGCTGGCCGTCGAGTTCAAATTTCAGGTTGCCCTGATCCCGTTCATCGACGTCCTTGGCCAGATTGCCCAGCTCAAGGTCCGTGGTCTCACCCTTGGGGGCTTCCACGGAAGCTCCGCTGAAGGTTGGCGGGTGGTTGGCGTTGGGGTCCGGAATGACCTTGGTCAGGATGGTCAACGTGGATTTCAACCCTTGGGAGTCATCCGGGCCGGAACCATCAGTGACCTCGAACGTGATGGATCCCGGGCCCACGTAATCGGCCTGGGCTGCATACCGCAAGGCGTTTCCATCACCGGAGATGACGTTTGTGGGGTCCCCGCCTTGAACGCGGATCTTATCCGCCACTGTGATGCGGGCCTGACGGCCTTCCCGGACGCGCACATACTCCTGAAGCGCCAGTGTGACGTCCTTGCCGGACATCACCTCAACCGGGTCCGTCTTGGCCAGGGTCGGGTACTGGAGGCCTTGGCCAGGAATCCACATCACCGCCGTGGCCGACTGGCCGTCCATATCCGTGACGGTGTACGGGATCAATTGCTCCTGCGGGACCAGAGTCACCACCACGTTGCCGGCGGTACCTACCCGTGCGTTCGGATTTCCGTCCGGGAGCGAAATGGTGAGGTCCTCGGCCACACCATCGGGATCGGAGTCGTTCTTCAACACCGGGACGTCGACAGCGGTCTTGCCCAGGGTCTCAGCCAGCGTGACGCGGTCGTCCACGGCAACAGGAACGTGGAGGGCCGCCGTCGGGCTTGTCTGGACCCTGACAACTGCGCTGGCCTCGGCCTTTTTGTCGTCCTGGATCCGGTAACTGATGCTCTCGGTTCCGGCGACGCCGGGCGCTGTCAGCAGGATCTTGCCAGAGGCAGCTTCCACCTGGAGATCAGGATTGGCTTCGAAGGAATTGACCAGGGCGATGGGGTCGCCGTCCGGATCGGAGTCGTTCTTGAGGGCATCCACCGCGATGCGGCGCCCGGGCCGGACATCAATGGCGTCATCGACTGCGATCGGCTTTTGGTTGTTCGCTTCCGCCGGAGCGATACCAACAATGACGGTGCCTGTGTTTTCGGCGCCGATGCGGTCCCGCACGCGGTAGCTGAAGGTATCCGTTCCGGCAGACTTACCACCTGCGGTGAACTCCATATAGCCGTCCCGCACCACGGCGGTGCCCATGGCCGGTGCTTTGTCCACGCCGATGAGCTGGACGGAGTCGCCGTCGGCGTCAATGCCGTCCAGTGGAACCGGGATCTTGACCGTCATCCCGGCAACGACCCGTGCGGTCAGGTTCCGGGGTTCGGGGCGCGTATTGGTGGCGTCATCCCTGGCGCGGATACGTATGGTCACCTGCTGCGAGTCCGTTTGCCCGGAAGAGTTACTGACCTTGTAGATCGCGTACACCGTCTTGGGAACCTCGCCGGCAATGAACCGCAAGTAATTGCCCGCGATGAACATCCGTCCGTCCGCCGCGTCAGGCTGCTGCGCCAACACCGGATCGAGTTTCAGCTCGCCCCCGTTGGGGTCGGAATCGTTCTCCAGGACGGGGATGGTGACCACATCACCAACCCGTACTGACACTTCATCCGGCTTGGCCTGCGGTGCCTGGAGTTTGCTGGGGGCAGGGACCACCTGGACCGAGATGTCTCCCGTGGCTGAGGCCTTGCCGTTCGAAATCGTGTACTTGAGGGAGAGTTGGCCCGTCGCGTGGATATCGGTGATCTTGACCACCGAGTGGTCCAGTACCGCCACTGTGACAGGCAGGCCGTCCGCGGCTGTGACTGACTGGACAACCAGCACGCCGCCGGCCGGATCCGAGTCGTTGCCCAGTACATCCACCACTGTGCTGCCGCCGCTGGGAAGAAGGGCGATATCGCGAACGGCCACGGGCACGCCGTCGTTGCTGCCGGACACGACGTCGACGCGCACCAGCTGCTGTGCGCTGGCAGGTCCGTTGGTGACCATGTAGGTGACGTAGTGCGGACCGACACTCGTGGAGTTGAAGGTGAAGGTCTGCTGGTCCGGACCTATCACGGCCGTCGCCTGGTCATCAGGCTGCGCCTGCGCCAACCGCAGCGTGCCTCCCTGGGGATCGGAGTCGTTCTTGAGGGGCGCAATCACCGTGTCCTGGCCGGCGACCGCCACCACATGATCGGCGTTGGCGATGGGCGGCAGAGCTCCCGGGGCGCGGACATCCACACTGATCCGCCCCTCGGTGCTTAGTGTGCCATCCGAGACCGTCACGGAAATCGTCTTCTTGCCCGGACCGGCCCCGGAGTCCTGGAACGTCAAAAGCCCGTCGGGCCTGATCCGCACCTGGTCCGCGGGGTCGCTGCTGCTGGCCGCCACGGCGAAGAGGTCGTCACCGTCGGGGTCGATCCAGTCACTGAGGATGTACTGGTTGGCGATCTTTCCCGATTGCACCACCAAGGCGTTGTTCCGGTTGGGCTTCTGCTGCGGTGCTGCGTTCTCACCTGGAGGAACGATCCTCAGGTCCACGTTGGTCGAGGCAGTTCCCCCACGGCCATCATCCACGGAGTACTTGAACGATTCCGTCCCGGACTGACCGGCAGGAACGGTGATCTGGAAACCCGTCCCGCCGTAGACAGGAGCCAACGCCCCTGATTTCAGCACTTGGTCGGCAGAGACGGTGAGGACATCGCCGTCGGAATCGGCGTCGTTGTCCAGCACGGGCAGGAGGGTTGTCTTCCCCGCACGCACGCCAAAAGCGTCCGGCTTCGCGACCGGCGGTGTGTTCGGTTTGCTTCGGTCCGGAAGGACGGTCTGCTGGACTTCGTCCGCGGAGTCCTTGTCGGCGTCGTCGGATGTTTGCTGGGGCGGGATGACGTCGTCCCAGTTGTTGACCAGCTGCATGTTCTGGTTGACCATCCAGACGTTGCCGGAGTTGACGTCGTTCAGCACCACGAGATCGCGGTTGACCCGGAAAACGTACGACGGCGATGCACTCGCCTTGGGAACGTCGGCACGGCGGCTGTCCGCCTCGTTCGTGCATTCGCGGAGGTACTTGTTGGCTCCGGACCAGGCGGCGTAGGTGCAGGTGCCCAGATGTACGGGCGCCGCCGGCACACCTTGGCCGTCAGCCTGGATGGTCTTGGCTGTTCCGCCGTCGAGGGGCTGGAGCAAGAGTGCTTTGTTGGTGGCGATGGCCACGAAATCCGCGGCTGTTCCGCTTTGCTGGAGCTTCGCGTCACGGGCGTCGTCCAAGTGCACGGTAGCTCCGCCCGGCAGGACGATGTTTCCTGTGGCCTCGTTGAGGACTACTGCTTTGTCACCCACCGCGGTCAGCTGGAGGTCGCCGGCGTTCTTCAGGGCATCATCCTTGCGGACCTGGGAGTCCACCGACTGACCGTTGGCGTCCACTTTGGTGGCCGCCAGGCTGCCGGTTTCCGGATCCACGGTGTGGATGGTGTCGTCGGTACCAACCACCGACACGATGCCGGTGGACTGTTCCAGCACGGGTTCAGCCTCGTCACTGAATCCGCCGACCGAACCGGCTGTGAGGGCCCAGACTTTGCCCTTGGCGGGATCGGTGACGGCCAGGACCTTGTTGCCGAAGCTCACAGCTGCCGATCCCGGGAGCTTTTGGTCCCCGCCCAGGCGCATGTTGGCAGCGCTGACGGGGTTGATGGTGGCGCCATCGGCATCATCGATGAACACGTCACTGGCCTGCTGGAGGATCTCGAAGTCTTTGCTGGCGGGAGTGACGGCGCCGTCCAAGGACTTGGACGGATAGTTGAGCCGGCCGGCGGCATTCTTGGACTTGCTGACTACCCAGACTCCGCCGTCGTTCAGGTCCACTTCAGTGGTCTTGAACCCCGGATAGAGGATCGCGCCGGTAACGAGCACTGCTGCGGCGGCCGTGAAGGCGGTAGCCGTGATGACCCTCCGCCGACGAATCCTGCCACGACGATTCCCGGACCCATTGGTCAGAGTCATCCACATTCCCCACTTTTAGGCAGCCCGCACCCAGCTCCGGACCATCACGACACAAACAACCCAAGAGTACCGGGTTAATCCATCGATTAGCCAAGAGTCCGCAACATGGGCTGCCAGGCACGCAACAGTTCTTTGGCGGTCTAGTCGAGCACCAGGCCCTTGCCGCGGCCGCGGGCCAGCATGACCGGGTGGATCTCACCGAAGCCGCGGACGTTCTCCGACTTCTGGGGCACCAGCACAAAGCGGTCGTCCTGGCCGAGGGCTGCTGCGGTCATGGCATCCACCAGCACCGTCCCCGGTTGGGCGAGCGTCGTCAGGCGCGCGGCCAGGTTCACTGTCGGTCCGTAGATGTCACCGAGCCGCGAGAGAATGCGCCCCCACACCATGGACACCCGGCATTGGGGCAGGATCTCATCCTCGGTAAAGGCCTGCGCCAAAGCGAGCGAGATCTCGGCCCCAGCGGCCGGCGTCTCGGCGATGTAGAGGACTTCGTCGCCGACTGTCTTGACCAGGCGTCCACCGCCAACGGAGATGATTTCAGCGCACTTGTTCTCGAAGCGCTGCACCAACTGTGCCAGCGTTTTCTCGTTCATCCGCCGGGAGAGGCTGGTGTACGACACGAGGTCCGCAAAACCCACAGCGCGCGCCAAGGGCAACGGGGAGTCGTCCTCGTCCCCTTCACGGCCTTCCTCGCTGGCCTGCAAACCGGCCTCGGCGCGGACAGCGAGCCGCTGGACGCCGGCGTTGAGCTGGCGTCGGTAGGAATAGACAAGGATCTCTTCCAAGGAATCCACCAGGGAAGGCAACCGCCCCACCAACTGCTTCCGTGCAACGGCATCGGGTATGCCTTGTTCGGACACCATGTCCTCGACCAACGCTTCGATCTGCCAGACCACCATGCGGTCTGTCATTTGGCCGATGGAGCGGGTCACGGAGATCGCGGCTTCTTCGGTCAGGATACCGGCACGCACCAGGTCCAGGATGCTGGACAGGGCGGCTTGGTCGCGCTCGGTGAACGCCACGTCCTCGTCATTGAAGTTCGGGAATCCCAGCGCACGCCACACCTTGCGGGCAGACAAAATGGAAACGCCTGCACCGGCAGCGACTTCACGACGCCGAAGCTTGCGTTCGCCGCCAAGGAGCTTGGACTCCAACGCCTTGATGGCCAGCCTCTCCGCCGACATCACGCCTGTCGGCGGACCTGTTGGCACGGGGGCCTGGGAGGGCGCGGCGTCCGTGTCGTCGTCGTCCGTGTCGTCGTCTTCTGTGTGGTCGTCCACTGAAGGTTCGGGTACGGCGTCGAACTCCTGGTCCAGGTCCTCGCCGGACTGCTGATCCTCAACGCTCATCTCATCCACCTTCTCTCAATTCCCACGGCAATTCTTCATAGTCCCCCAGCAGCTCACCCTCAAAAACCTCACCTTGCGGGAGTTCGTCCATCGCGTCAAGAATGAAGCCCCTGAATTTCCCCACCTCAGGGACATCCGCCAGCAGCGCTGTTCCGGAGTGCCCGGTATCCAAGGATATATTCCCTGAGTGCAATGTCCGTTGGAGCAGGCTCTGGTGGACTTCCACATGGCGGATGGACGCCAGGGAAATCTGCCAGTCCTTGCGCCTGAACATTCCGTATCTGGCAAGTATGCGGCGGCTGGTGAGGACGTACTTGATGGATCGCCATTTCAGAACCCGCTTGACGCTGTAGGCCAGCAGAAACCAGGCCGCCAGCACCACGCAGGCCCCCATCAGCCACGGCGTCCACTCCGCTGATATGAACGGCACCAGCCGTTGGGCGTTGCCCTTGACGACCCAGGCACAGGCATAGGCAGCGACGGCAGGAACCACAATGAAGGCCAGCACTGGAAAGAAGAGCGAGCGGGCCTGTTGGCGCATGATGGTGATGACCTGCTCCCCCGGAAGCAACTCTTTACGCATGACCGCTTTCTGTGGCGCGAAGGTGCACCACATCGCCGGCAGTAATGACGTGTTCCCGGCCGCCATGGTCCACCACCAGCAACGAACCATGCTCATCCAGGCGGGACGCGTGGCCAACCAGCTCAAGATCGCCCGGCAGATGCGCGCGTACCTCGCGGCCCAAGGTGATCATGGCCGATTCAACCCGCTTATGCAAGGACGCTCCCCCTGCCAGACCGGCGGAAGGGTCTCCCTCGGAGTTGCAGAAGCTGCGGTAAAGCCGGGCAAAACGGGAAAGGTAGCTCTTGAGCAGTGCGGTGCGGTCCGTCGTCGTGGCTCCTTCCACTGCGAGCGATGTCGCTGTAGGTACCGGGAGCTCGTCCTCGGCGAGCGAGACATTGAGTCCCACACCGAGGATCACTGCCGGGACCGAGCCGTCTCCGAGAGGCGTCATCTGGGCAAGGATGCCCGCGATCTTCCTCCCGTTGACAAGGACATCGTTCGGCCACTTGATGTCGGCCGACACTCCGGCTGTTTCCTGGAGGGCTTCACGCAGGGCAACGGCTGCCAGGAGTGAAAGCCACGAGTAGCTCTGCGTCGGGACGGGCATGCCTTGGGACGTCACGGGACGCAGCACTATCGAGACGGAAACCGCAGAGCGCTCAGGGGCTTCCCAATGCCGGTCCAGGCGCCCGCGCGCAGCCGTTTGGTGTTCGGCTGTCAGGACCGCCAGATCCGCCCACTTTTTCGGCTCAACCGTTACAGCACGGACCAGGTCCGCATTGGTGGAACCCGTGGAGTCGACAATCGTCAGCTGCGAAATGCCGGCAGCAGACAGGAAATCCGGTTCCAGCAGCGCATCGCGGTCCAGCGCCGGCCGTTCCAGGCCGCTGGACGGGTCACGTGGTTCGCTGCTGTCTGGCTGTTCGGCATCCATAGCTGAATCCTATCCAGTTGTGCCGCCCAGGAATGCTGGCGGCCCCGAAAAGAACCCGTGAAAACGCCTAGAGGAAGATGTCCGGCACCAGACGGTCTTCCGGCGCACCGAGGCTGTAGGGCGAAAAGTCGGAGACCCCGGCCGCACGCAGGACCTGCTCGTCCGTATAGAAGTTGCCCGTGGCTCCGGCTCCTGTCAACACCGCATGGGCTGCGTCGGCCATGATTTCCGGGCCGCGGGCTGCCTGCACCATTTGCCGCCCACCGGGCATGTTGCGGATCGCGGCGGTGTCGATCAGGGTGCACGGCCAGAGCGAGTTGACCGACACGCCGTCGTCCTTCAATTCTTCGGCCAGGCCCAGGGTCGTCAGGCTCATCCCGTACTTGGCCATGGTGTAGGCCAGGTGCATCCCTGCCCACTTCGGGTCCAGGTTCAGCGGTGGGGAGAGCGTCAGGATGTGGCCCTGGCTGGATTCCCGGAGGGCGGGCAGCGCCAGTTTGGACAACAGGAAGGTTCCACGGACGTTGATGTCCTGCATGAGGTCGTACCGCTTCATGTCCACGGCGTCTGTGCGGGACAGGTCTATGGCCGAGGCGTTGTTTACCACGACGTCGATGCCCCCGAAACGCTCGACGGCGGCGGCGACCGCTGCGGCGACGTCGTCGTCATTGCGGACGTCCCCCACCAGCGGCAGGGCCTGGCCGCCGGCGGCGACCAGCTGCTCGGCAGCCGTAAAGACCGTGCCTTCGAGTTTCGGGTGCGGATCGCCGGTCTTGGCCATCAGGACGATGTTGGCGCCGTCGCGCGCCGCGCGGGTGGCGATGGCCAACCCGATGCCGCGGCTTCCGCCTGACATCAGGATGGTCCGGTCCTTGAGCGAACCCGTGGCGACGTAGGGGCTGCCACTTGGGGAAAGTGTGCGGGAAGCGTCGTTGCTTGAACTCATGGGGACACTCTAACCCAACTATGTTACCGACGGGTAACATAGCGAAGGATTTGGCTACGACGCGGAAAATTGTAGGGTTTCTACAGCGGTTCGCGGCAAAGGCGTCATTAGACTGGCCTGCGGGACCTGTTCTTTGTACGGAAGCTACTTAAGTCAGCATTCGTCCGCACCCAGGACTGCGCCAGCGAATATCAGCTACAGAGCCGGAGACACTTGATGAGCCACGATCTGACAACGACAGCGGGAAAGATTGCCGACTTCCGCGACCGCCAGGCACGGGCAGAGCAGCCTTCCGGCCCGGAAGCGATTGAGAAGCAGCACGCCCGCGGCAAGAACACCGCCCGTGAGCGCATCGACCTCCTGGTCGACCCGGACTCCTTCGTGGAGTTCGACGCCCTTGCAGTCCACCGCTCCACGGCCTTCGGCATGGAAAAGAAGAAGCCGCTCGGCGATGGTGTCGTCTCCGGTTACGGGACCGTCGATGGCCGCCTTGTGGCCATCTACAGCCAGGACTTCAGCGTCTACGGCGGCTCGCTGAGCCAGGTCAACGGCGAGAAAATCGTCAAGGTCCAGGAATTCGCCCTCCGCAACGGCTGCCCCGTTGTCGGCATCAACGACGGCGGCGGTGCCCGTATCCAGGAAGGCGTGGCCTCCCTGGCAATGTTCGCGGACATCTTCCGCAACAACGTCCATGCCTCCGGCGTGGTCCCCCAGATCTCCCTCATCATGGGCCCTTGCGCCGGCGGAGCAGCCTACTCCCCCGCCCTCACCGACTACGTGGTGATGGTGGACAAGACCTCCCACATGTTCATCACCGGTCCCGATGTCATCAAGACCGTCACCGGTGAAGACGTGGACATGGAAACCCTGGGCGGCGCCCGCCAGCACAACGCCACCACCGGCACCTCCACGTACCTGGCATCCGACGAGGCCGACGCGATCGAATTCGTGCGCGAACTCCTGGACTTCCTTCCGTCCAACAACCTCTCCGAAGCCCCGGTTGTTGAGCACGACCAGGAGCTGGAACCCAACGACGACGACCTCGCCCTGGACACGCTGATTCCGGACTCGGCCAACCAGCCCTACGACATGCGCAAAGTCATTGAGCAAATCGTGGACGACGCCCACTTCCTGGAAATGCAGTCGCTCTACGCGCCCAACGTGATCATTGGTTACGGCCGTGTGGAAGGACACACTGTCGGCATTGTCGCCAACCAGCCGATGCAGTTCGCGGGCACCCTGGACATCTCGGCCTCGGAAAAGGCCGCACGGTTCGTCCGTCATTGCGACGCTTTCAACATCCCCATCATCACGCTGGTTGACGTTCCCGGCTTCCTGCCCGGCAAGGACCAGGAATTCCAGGGCATCATCCGCCGCGGAGCCAAGCTCCTCTACGCCTACGCCGAAGCCACGGTTCCCAAGCTCACCGTCATCACCCGCAAGGCCTATGGCGGCGCCTACATCGTGATGGGTTCCAAGAAGCTCGGGGCCGACCTCAACCTTGCATGGCCGACGGCGCAGATTGGCGTCATGGGTGCCCAGGGTGCGGTCAATATCCTTTACCGCCGCGATCTTGCCGCGGTAGCCGAAGCCGGTGGAGACGTCGAGGCCAAGCGCGCCGAGATCATCAAGGGCTACGAGGAAGAACTCCTCAATCCCTATCAGGCAGCACAGCTTGGGTATGTTGACGCAGTGATTGCCCCCTCGGATACCCGCCTGCAAATCATCCGCGGCCTGCGGGCTCTCCGGGACAAGCGTGCAAGCCTGCCCACCAAGAAGCACGGAAACATCCCGCTGTGACCGCGCCCAAGCACCGGGCCGACTCCGCGCCCGAGCCGAAGTCCGCCGAAGCACCCGATGCGCCCCTGTTTTCGGTGGTCAAGGGCGAACCGACGGCCGAGGAACTCGCGGCGATTGCCGCCGTCGTGGTTTCCCTCAGCGCCCCGCAGGAAGCGGTTCCGTCCAAGCCGAGCGTCCGGCATTGGGTTCGGCGCCAGCAACTGCGCCTGGATCCCAGCCCGGGTCCCGGCGCGTGGCGGCGCAGCCGGGCGTAGTTTCCCGACGCCAAAGAGTTCAACAACCCTTTCACGTAGACGCGGACGCGGTTAGGCTCTGTGGGTGACTACTGCAAACACCCCCGTACGCCCGAAGTCCGCCATTGATGCCGTCGCTGACGCGTACACAGAAAAGCTGATCGAACTCAATCCCAGTTTCGCCACGACACTGGGCCTGCCCGGGCACGAAACCGAGTACCCGGACTACTCCCCGGCCGGCGCAGAGGCCCACGCGCAGGCCACCCGTGACACCCTGGAAGCCCTTGCCGCCCTGGAGCCGGAAGACGAGTCCGATGTCGTGACCCTGGACGCCATGCGCGAGCGGCTGGGCCTGGACCTGGAAATCCACGACTCCGGTTGGGACGCAGCCGAGCTGAACAACATCGCCTCTCCGGCCCAGGACATCCGGGCCATTTTCGACCTCATGCCCACGGACACGGTGGAGCACTGGGAACACATCGCCGGCCGGGCGGCCAATGTGCCCGGGGCCATCGAGGGCTACATTGCATCCCTGCGCGCCGCCAAGGAAAACGGCAAAGTAGCCGCCGCCCGCCAGGTACGAATCGTCATCGAGCAGACCGGCCGCTACGCCGCCAACGACGGATTCTTCGCCAAAATGGCGGCCAACGCCGTGATTGATGGCTCGCCCCTGCCCGCCGGGATCCAGGACAAGCTCGACGCCGGCACTGCCGCCGCGTGTTCTGCGTACAGCAGCCTGGGCGACTTCCTCCGGGACGAATTGTTGCCTGCAGCCCCGGAGAAGGACGCCGTTGGCCGTCAGCGCTACGCCCGCGCGTCCCGGTCCTTCCTTGGAGCCGAAGTGGATCTCGAAGAAACCTACGCTTGGGGCGTCCAGGAACTCGAGCGACTCATCGGCGAGCAGGAAAAAGTTGCCGGTCAGATCAAGCCGGGTGCGTCGATCGAAGAGGCCAAGAACATCCTCAACAACGATCCCGCGCGCCAGATAAAGGGCACCGATGCCCTCAAGGCCTGGATGCAGGAACTCTCCGACCGCGCAGTTACTGAGCTGGCCGACGTCCACTTCGACATCCCCGACGTCATGAAAACACTTGAGTGCATGATCGCCCCCACCGACGAGGGCGGCATCTACTACACCGGACCGTCCGATGATTTCTCCCGGCCCGGCCGCATGTGGTGGTCAGTGCCGGCAGGCGAAGACACCTTCACCACCTGGTCCGAAACCACCACCGTGTTCCACGAAGGAGTCCCCGGCCACCACCTCCAGGTAGCCACTGCAACCTACCGCCGCGAACTCCTCAACAACTGGCGCCGGAACGTCTGCTGGGTCTCCGGGCACGGCGAGGGCTGGGCGCTCTACGCCGAGCAGCTCATGCTGGAACTGGGCTACCTCAAAGACCCGGGCGACCACATGGGCATGCTGGATGGCCAGCGTATGCGGGCAGCCCGAGTGGTCTTCGACATCGGCGTCCACCTCGAACTGCCCGTCCCCGAGCGCTGGGGTACCGGCACGTGGACCCCCGAAAAGGGCTTCGATTTCCTCAAGGCCAACCTCGATATCAGCGAGGGCCAGCTGCAGTTCGAATTCGCGCGCTACCTCGGCTGGCCGGGGCAGGCACCGTCATACAAGGTGGGGCAACGCCTCTGGGAACAGATCCGCGCTGAACTGGAAACGCGGGAAGATTTCGATCTGAAGTCCTTCCACAGCAAAGCGCTGAACATCGGCTCGGTGGGCCTGGACGTCTTGCGCCGGGCGCTGCTGGGCTGAGGCTCATGTGCCTTCGGTCAGAGGCCGGACGTCCTCGGTGTGCTGACTGGCGGCGGGTCCGCACCCGTTCCCGCCGCGCGCACCCCATCGGCGCAGGGTTCGCACCCGTTCCCGCCGAGCGCACCCGTGGTTACGGGTGCGATCGGGGGGAAGTGGTGCGCCTTGGCCAAAACCGTGCTGGGCGGCGAGTAACCTCGGGTGCGTGGTGCACCCGTTCGCGCCGCGCGCACCCCATCGGCGCAGGGTTCGCACCTGTTCCCCCATTTCGCACCAGTGGTTACGGGTGCGATCGGGGGGAAGTGGTGCGCCTTGGCCAAGACCGTGCTGGGCGGCGAGTAACCTCGGGTGCGTGGTGCACCCGTTCCCGCCGCGCGCCCCCCCATCGGCGCAGGGTTCGCACCCGTTCCCCCATTTCGCACCAGTGGTTACGGGTGCGGTCGGCGGAAAGTGGTGCGCCTTGGCCAAGACCGTGCTGGGCGGCGAGTAACCTCGGGTGCGTGGTGCACCCGTTCCCGCCGCGCGCACCCCATCGGCGCGGGGTTCGCACCCGTTCCCCCATTTCGCACCCGTGGTTACGGGTGCGATCGGCGGAAATTGGTGCGCCTTGGCCAAGACCGTGCTGGGCGGCGAGTAACCTCGGGTGCGTGGTGCACCCGTTCCCGCCGCGCGCCCCCCATCGGCGCGGGGTTCGCACCCGTTCCCCCATTTCGCACCAGTGGTTACGGGTGCGATCGGGGGGAAGTGGTGCGCCTTGGCCAGAGATCATCACCACACTGCTTCCGGGAATAACTTCATCAAACTCCGTTCCCACGCCGAAACCGGGGGCGATCACGGCCGAGGCGGGTCCAAGGCGGCGTAACATTTCTCAACGTCCGTTCGCTATGTTATTTGTCGTGCACCTACCGTGTTCCGGTGAGCACCTCAACCAACACTTCCCCTTCAGCTGGAAAAACCGGCTTCCGGCTCCCCGCATGGGCCGGATCCTTCGGCGTCCAGATCATCGCAGCCCTCATCATCGGCCTCGTCCTCGGCCTGATCGCCAAGTACACGGGCAGCACCAAGGCAGCCCCCAACGGCCTCGGCGCAACTCTCCAGACGATCGGCTCCAGCTACGTCTCGTTGCTGCAGACCGCCGTCGTTCCTTTGATTTTCACCGCCGTGGTGAGCTCCATCGCCAACCTGCGCCAGGTATCCAACGCCGCGCGCCTTGCATGGAACACGCTGCTGTGGTTCGCCATTACCTCGCTGATTTCGGTGCTGATCGGCATCGGACTGGGAGTGCTCCTGCAGCCCGGTGCCGCTACGGGCATCACCCAGAAAGCCGAGTACGCCGGCAAGACCGGTGACTGGTGGGCCTTCCTGATCGGCCTGTTCCCGAAGAACTTCCTGGGCCTCGGCGCCAGCTCCACCGTCACAGAAAGCGCCAACGCCGCCACCACGGTGAGCACCGCCGTCAACTTCAATGTCCTCCAGATCCTGGTGGTCGCAATCGCCGTCGGTATCGCTGCCCTCAAGGTGGGCAAGCAGGCTGAGGCTTTCCTGACCTTCAACGCTTCCGCGCTGGCGGTCATCCAGAAGGTCCTCTGGTGGATCATCCGCATCGCCCCGCTGGGCACCATCGGCCTGATCGGCAACGCGGTTGCCATCTACGGCTGGGACACCATCGGTTCGTTGGGCAAGTTCACGGCCGCCATCTACATTGGCCTGGCCCTGGTCCTGTTCGTCCTCTACCCGATCCTGGTCCGGGCTCACGGGCTCTCCATCAAGCAGTACTTCTCCGGTGTTTGGCCGGCAGTACAACTGGCGTTCGTCTCCCGCTCCTCCATTGGCACGCTGCCGCTCACGCAGCGCGTCACTGAACGGAACCTGGGTGTGCCCTCCGGTTACGCTTCCTTCGCGGTGCCCCTCGGTGCCACCACCAAGATGGACGGTTGTGCAGCCATCTACCCGGCCGTCGCGGCAATCTTCGTAGCGCAGTTCTTCGGCATCAACCTGGACTTCACCCAGTACTTGCTGATCGTGCTGGTCTCCGTCCTCGGTTCCGCTGCTACGGCAGGCACCACCGGCGCCGTCGTCATGCTGACGCTTACCCTGTCAACGCTGGGACTGCCGCTGGCCGGCGTCGGCCTCCTGCTGGCCATCGACCCCATCCTGGACATGGGCCGCACCGCCGTCAACGTGGCAGGCCAGGCCCTGATCCCCGCGATCGTGGCAAAGCGCCAGGGCATCCTGGACGAGTCGCTGTACAACGCACCGCGCAACGGTGCCGCGTTCGCCGACGAGTACGCAGCAGACAAGGCTGCAGCAGAAGCCGACGAGCGCGAACTGGCCGGTTCCAAGGCGTAGCGACTGCCGCTCTTTGGGCCATTCCTGAACGGCGCAAATCCCCCGGGGAGTTCTCCCCGGGGGATTTCCCCGTTAAAGCGAGCAAAGCTGTATAGGCTCTGAGCATGTTGATCGTCACCTCCAATGAAATTCCGGGCCACCGCATTGACGCCGTCTTCGGCGAAGTCATGGGCCTCACCGTCCGATCGCGGGATATCGGCTCCCAGATGCTTGCCGGTTTCCGTTCACTGGGTGGCGGCGAGCTGCCCGAAATGACCAAGGCGCTCTATGAAAGCCGCCAGGAAGTCATGGCGCGCATGGTCAACGAAGCACAGCAGCGTGGCGCCAACGCCATTGTTGCCATGCGCTTTGACACCTCCGAAATGGGCACCAACTGGACCGAAGTCTGCGCCTACGGCACGGCCGTGTACGTCCTCCCGCTGGGTGAAGGCGAGCCAGGCGCCACGGGACAGTCGATCTACCTGACTACGACGGCGTCGCAGCAGCAGCAGCAGCAGCAGCCCACCCCTCCGGCACCGCCCCAGCAGCCCACGCCTCCGGCCCCGCCCCAGCAGTTCTAATCTGAAGCCCCCGGAGTCCCGCTCTCGTTCGAATGAGGGCGGGACTTTCCACGTCCATCACTACTTCAAATTGCGCAGAGTGCAAACTTGCACTTAGTGTAATTACGTGACCCACAGCAATATCCACCATCCGGCCGCAGAGCCCCCTGCCTTCTCCGGCGCCGGGACCCCATCGCGGCGCGAACTGAACAAAGCGGCCACCCGCAGCTCCATCGCGGCCGCAGCCCTGGACCTGCTGCGCAGCCAAGGCTCCGGCAATTTCACCGTCGAGGACATCGCCGCCAGCGCAGGCGTTTCCCGGCGCACGTTCTTCAACTACTTCCCCACCCTCGAAGCCGCCCTCGCCTCTGTGGCGGACGGCTTCATGGACCATGCTTTGGAACAGTTCCGGCTGCGTCCGGCGGACGAGTCCATCCTCGAATCAGCACAAGCTGCACTGATGGCCCTTGCCGATCCGATGTCCGTTGCCCCCATGGCCGAGTTGTTCAGCCTCACCCAGGACAACCGTTCCCTGGCCCGGTCCGAACTCGAAGCCTGGGACCACTGCACGGAACAGATCATCGACGCCGCCCGCACCAGGCTGGGTTCCGGCGTCAGCGAACTGTACCTCCACGCACTTGCCGGCTCGGTCATCTCCTGCGGCAAAGCCGCCATGAACGTCTGGTTCGCCGAATGCGGACCGGACCTCTCCCCCGAATCACTGGCAACCTTGCGCCAGCACCTCATCGATGCGATGGGCCTCCTCGGCGCAGGCTTCGCGCCGCCGTCGGGCCCTTCCCACCATCCCGTCCCCACCTCCGCCGCAACCACCACAGATCGGTTCTGACATGGCTTCGTTCCTCTACCGTCTCGGCAAGTTCTCGTATCGCCGCCGCTGGCTGGTCATCTCCTTATGGCTGGCTGTCCTGGTGGCAGTGGGCGGCTCGGCCGCCGCGTTCCACGGCACCATGTCCAACAACTTCACCATCCCGGGTACCGAAACGCAGCGGATGGCCGACAAGCTCAAAGAAGCCCTGCCTGACGCGTCAGGTGGCTCGGCCAGCGTGGTCTTCGACGCCGGGGATGCCGGATTCGACCAAGCCAAGAAAGACGCCGTGGCAGCCGCCCTTGAGAAGCTCAAGAGCCTGCCGGACATCCAGGCAACGGTCAACCCGTTCACCACGCAGGAGCAGCTGGACAAGGCAGCCGGCGACATCGCCGCCGGTGAAGCCAAACTCACAGGTGCTGAACAGCAGATGGCTGCCGCAGGTCTCACCCCCGCGCAGATCGAAGCGCAATTGGCTCCTCAGCGCACGGAACTCGCCGCCGGCAAACGGCAGGCTGAGGCCTCCGAAGGCCTCCGTTTCGTCTCCAACGACAACAAGGCCGCCGTTGCGCAGGTCCAGTTCAAGACCTCCATTAACGCCGTCGATCCCGCTGTTCGCGAAGAAGTCCAGGAGATCGTCCACGGCGTTTCCTCGGCAGGCGTCACCGCCTACGCCAGCAAAGAAATCACCGAGGATGTCTCGGAAATCTTCGGCATCGCTGAGATCGTTGGCGTCGCCGTTGCGGCCCTCGTCCTGATCCTCATGCTCGGCACCCTTATCGCGGCCGGCCTGCCGTTGATCATGGCACTGATGGGTGTGGCAGTGGGCGTGGGCGGAACGTTCGCACTGACCAGCGTGATCGACATGAGTTCCATTTCCCCCATGCTCGCCCTGATGCTCGGCCTCGCCGTGGGCATCGATTACTCCCTCTTCATTGTGAACCGGCACCGCACCCAATTGCTGGCCGGGATGGACGGGGAAGAATCAGCAGCACTGGCCACGGGCACGTCCGGCAACGCGGTGCTCTTCGCCGGCCTCACAGTGATCATCGCCTTGGCGGCACTCGTCGTTCCCGGGCTGCCCTTCCTGGCCGTCATGGGTGTTGCTGCCGCCGCGACAGTTGGCGTCGCCGTCGTCGTGGCTTTGACACTGACGCCGGCCGTGCTGGGGCTGATCGGCCGCAGGCTCATTTCCAAGCGTGCTTGGGCGAAGGCTGCCAAGCACAACGCCGAGCCGGGCCACGAGGCTGCCGACCGTGAGCTTGAAGAGAAGCGCAGCAGCGGCGGTTGGGGTGGCTTGGTGACGCGTCACCCGTGGGTTTCCCTGATCGCAAGCATCGTGCTTTTGGGTGCCTTGGCGCTGCCCGCTTCGCAGCTGCGACTCGCCCTGCCCGACGGCGGGTCCGAACCCGTCGATTCGCAGGCCTACAAGGCCTACGACCTCACCCGCAGCAGCTTCGGCGAAGGCGTCACCGGCCCGATCGTCGTTGTGGCTGAATTCCCTGATGGCCTCAATGACAATGATGCCAAGAACAAGCAGTATGACGTCGCCGACCAGCTCCGAAGCGTGGACAACGTGGTCGCGGCCGTTCCGATTGCCCTCAGCGACGACCGCCGCACGGCCGTCTTCCAGGTCATCCCGAAGGAGGGCCCGGCCAGCGCCGGAACAGTACAGGTTGTATCCGATCTGCGGGCCAAAGGCACCGCAATCCACGACGACCTTGGCGTGACCATCGGCCTGACCGGCCAGACGGCAGGCAACATCGACGTCTCCGCCAAGCTCGGCGCGGCCCTTCCGCCATATCTTGCGATCGTGGTAGGTCTGTCTCTGATCCTGCTGCTGCTGGTGTTCCGTTCCATCGTGGTGCCGTTGCTGGCTACCGGCGGGTTCCTGCTCTCGCTCGCCGCAGCCTTCGGGGCCGTAGTTGCCGTCTACCAGTGGGGATGGCTGGGAGGAATTTTCGACGTCGCCAATCCGGGTGCCGTCCTGAGCTTCCTGCCCATCATCCTGATCGGCGTGCTGTTCGGTCTTGCCATGGATTACCAGGTGTTCATCACCTCGGGGATGCGCGAGTCCTTCATGCACGGCGAGTCAGCCAAGCACGCCGTCCGTTCCGGCTTCAGCCACGCCGCCGCAGTGGTGACCGCGGCCGCGATCATCATGGTCAGCGTGTTCTCCGGATTCATTTTCAGCCACCTGACCATGGTCCGTCCGCTCGGCTTCGCGATGGCATTTGGCGTGCTGATCGACGCGTTCGTTGTGCGCATGACAATTGTCCCGGCCATCATGTACCTGCTTGGCGAAAAGGCTTGGTGGCTGCCCAAGTGGCTCGGCCGGATCCTGCCGGACGTGGATGTTGAGGGTGCAAAGCTGAACCGCAGCGACCGTTCGAAGGCCGGCTCCGAGGAACTGGTGCATTAACCCTCGCTCACATCACAAGCCATATCCCCCGACGCTCCCTCACTTGCTTCACGCCAGTGAGGGAGCGTCGGGCGTTTAAGGGAGCATCCGGAGTCTGAGGGAGCATCCGGCGTTTAAGGCCGGGACGTGAAGAAGGGCCGGGAAGCACGCGGGATGTGAGGGAGGATCATATTAGGCTGGGGACCGTGACCCGATTGATCCTTGCCTCCCAGTCCCCCGCCCGCACCAAGCTCCTCGCCGAGGCGGGGATCAAGCACGAGGTCCTGGTTTCGGACGTTGACGAGGACGCTGTGCAGGCAAAGTACGGTGTGACCGACTCCCACGACACCGCGCTCCTGCTGGCACGGGCGAAGGCCGAAGCCGTCGCCGCCCTCCCCGAGGCCGAAGGTGCCCTGGTGATCGGCTGCGACTCCGTGTTCGAGTTCGACGGCGAGTCCCACGGCAAGCCTTACACCGCGGACGTTGCCCGTGAGCGGATGCTGCGCATGAGCGGCTCGCAAGGCGTGCTCCACACAGGACACTGGCTGGTTGACTGCCGGGACACCGCCGTGGATACCGACGACGAAGCAGCCGAAGGCACTGGCGCCACCGTGGGAGCTGTCTCGAGCGCCGAGGTGCACTTCGCCTCGATGAGCGAGAACGAAATCAACGCGTACATCGCCACCGGTGAGCCGCTCCACTGCGCCGGCTCGTTCACCATCGACGGTTTGGGTGGGGCGTTCATCCGCAAGGTCGACGGGGACCCGCACGCCGTCGTCGGGCTTTCCATCTCCACCCTCCGGGACTTGCTGGTGCATGCGAAGGTGGGCATTACCGAACTGTGGGACGCGGACAGCCACTAGGGCAATTTGTAGCAACCCTACAAAGGAACATCGCCTCACACACGGAATCCCCCATCAATATGGGCGGAACCCTCACAACCGCGCTAGGCTCCCTGAAGGACAGAAGGAGTCAACAACTTGTCAGCTAACCCGGCGCAGCCCATTTCCAGCCCTCTTACCAAGGTCTTGATTGCCAACCGCGGCGAAATCGCGGTCCGCATCATCCGAGCCGCCCGGGACGAAGGCAT